>Ga0315274_10000086_pt1 | contig 130036 bp, 109 predicted proteins | sample YL17G02_20_MG_FD_203700 | JGI IMG/M metagenome (GOLD analysis project Ga0315274, IMG submission 203700) | Sediment microbial communities from Yellowstone Lake, YNP, Wyoming, USA - YL17G02_20 | ecosystem: Environmental > Aquatic > Freshwater > Lake > Sediment | place: USA: Wyoming | collected...
TGGCTCAGATTGCCAGAGCAATGGCAGGATTTACACTTGGACAGGCTGATATTATAAGAAGAGCGATGGGGAAAAAGAAGCCTGAAGAGATGCATCGGATGCGAAATGAGTTCATCGAAAAAGCTGTCAATAATAAGATTGATAAGGCTATTGCTGAGAAGGTATTTGACTTAATGAGCCATTTTGCTGGATATGGTTTTAATAAATCGCACAGCGCCGCTTATGCTATGATATCTTATCAGACTGCATATTTAAAAGCTCATTACCCTGTAGAGTTTATGGCGGCTGTTCTGACAAATGAAAAGGCAAATATTGATAATGTGGTTAAATACATCGGTGAATGTAAAGAAATGGACATTCAAATCCTTCCACCAGATGTTAATGAATCTGAGAAGGATTTCACAGTTGTTGGGGATGCCATTAGATTTGGGTTATGTGCTATAAAGAACGTGGGTGAAACGGCAGTTGAATCAATCATTAGTGCAAGGGAAGGGAAAGGAAGATATGAATCTTTACAGGATTTTTTTGAAAAAAATAATGAGAGTACAATTAACTCAAGAGTGATAGAGAATTTGATTAAGAGTGGTGCCTTTGATTCACTTGGTGCAAAACGCTCCCAACTTTTTAAAGCTTATCCACAAATTCTCGAGATTATTGGTAAGAATAAGAAAGAAAAAGAGACGGGACAAACCTTATTGTTTGATGCTCTTGATGTGAAATCTCCTTTTTCGATGAGCAAAATAGAGCTTCTTGATATTCCCGAATGGGAGGAAAAGGAAATTTTGCAATATGAGAAGGAATCTCTTGGATTCTATGTTTCTCGTCATCCGCTTGAAAAATTTGCCCTTGAAATTAGATACATCTCGACAGCTTCATCAAAGATGCTTGGTGAAAAGAAAGACGGTGATGAAGTTGTTCTATGTGGATTAGTCACGAAGAAAAAGGAACATTTCGATAAAAAAGGGAATAAGATGCTATTCATTACTCTGGAGGATTTTGAAGGGTCAATAGAAGTTGTAATTTTCTCTAATGCGCTTAAAAAATATAATAAAGAAATTAATGAAGATGATGTCTTGTGCACTGTGGGAAAGATTGATACGAGTAATGATAAGACCCCAAAACTCTTAGTAGACCAGATACACAGTATTAATAATATAATTGATAACTTGACATCTTCAATTAACATAAATATAAGAACAGAGCTTTTTGATGATAAAAGTTTAGAAAAGATAATGTCCATTATAAAGAAAAATCCAGGTAAGAAGAAAATTACATTTACTTTCTTAACTGATGATGTGAACAAATTAGTTTATGAATTAAATAATGAATTCGGAATATCAATAAATGCCAAGTTGATTAAATCTCTTGAAAAGGTAGTTGAACCAGAGGATATTTCTTTGTCTCTGACTCGTTGAGATAAATGTAAGATTTTGTTGTTGATAATTAGATAGTAGATAAATATAAATTTTATATTATTGAACATTGGAAAAATGATTATTTAATTTTAATTAATCAATAAATAACCAAATCAACAATGTAAGAGAAGAGAAAATGGCTATAGCAACTTTTGACTTTGAAAAGCCTATTGTCGAGCTGGAAAATAAAATTGAAGAGCTTGAAAAATCTCCTACTGCTTCCACTGGAGATGCTCAAGATGAGATTAGTAAGCTCAAAGCTGAATTAATGAAACTGAAAAATGAAATCTATTCTAATCTCACACCCTGGCAAAGGGTTCAAATAGCTCGACACATAAATAGACCGCATTCCTTAGATTACATTAACACCTTTATAGAAGGTTTTGTCGAACTTCATGGAGATAGATTTTTCGGAGATGATCCCGCTGTTGTAGCAGGTATTGGGAGCTTTAATGGACAACCTGTTGCAATTATCAGTCAACAAAAAGGTAAGGACACGAAAGAGAACTTAGCACGAAATTTTGGTATGTCTCATCCTGAAGGGTATCGCAAGGCTCTTCGTATTATGAAGATGGCAGATAAATTTAATATCCCGATAATTATACTTATCGACACTCCAGGAGCATATCCAGGAATTGGAGCTGAAGAAAGAGGACAGGCTGAGGCAATTGCAAAAAACATCAAGGAAATGTCTACATTAAGAGTTCCTATCTTAATAGTTATTATTGGAGAAGGGGCAAGTGGAGGTGCTTTAGGAATCGGCATTGGGGACACTATGCTTATGCTTGAGAATGCCTGGTATTGTGTTATTTCACCAGAAGGTTGTGCATCAATTCTTTATAGAGATAAGAATTTAGCCCATAAAGCAGCGGAAGCACTCAAACTCTCTGCACCTGACTTGATGGAATTGAAAGTCATTGATGAAATTGTTAAAGAACCCTTAGGAGGCGCTCATAAAGACCCTGAGAAAGCCTTTGAATACGTAAAAGAAGCTATAGAAAGAAATCTGAAAAAATTGATGAATACTGACACAGAGACATTAATGAAAAATCGATATGAGAAATACAGAAAAATGGGTGAATTTGAAATCTTATAATCTTATAATATGTGGTGCGACATTTGTGGTACGACATTTATGTCGCAAGAAATGCGAACTAAAGTTCGCACCACGAATATGCGAGATAAATCTCGCACTACGCCAACAATGTGAAAGATAAAAATATCATTTACGGTTTTTTCGGAGTAGAATCTTCACTTACTGTAGGTTCCGTCATTTTTTCATCTTGTTTATGATGCATTTCTCCCCCGAAATTTGGTCCCATACCTGGTCCCATTCGTTTAGAATCTATCCCGAACTTAATTAGTTCTTTTATTTGTTTCAATTCTTCACCGTTACGCTTAGCTCTTTCTAAAAGAAATTGATTTTCCCTATCGAGTTTTTCTAATCTTTTAATCAATCGCCATAAAATCAATCTTCGAGCAGGAGGCAACTCATTAAATTTTGCCTTTAATTCTTCATCAAAATTAAGCAGGGATTCTTTTGACATTAAAGTCTCATCTTCGGAAGTTGGAGGTAGAAAAAGTCCCTCTGTCCCCATCGCCATATAAGGTTGCATATTACCTAATGTTTCATCGAACAATTTTAAATCTTCTTTATACTTTTTCTCAAAGTCCTTTAAAATTTGTAATTGGTTTTCAATCTCTTCAGATTGTTTCTTATAAGTTTTCATAGATTCGCTTTGGGGTTGATTTTTTAATTCATCCAATATTTTTTTGATATCTTCCTTTTTCTTCTCAAGTTTGTTCGAAACATCCGGTATAGATACTAAAAGCCTTTGAACCATCATCCTTTGCATTCTCGATAATTCATCCGAGTGCATTATCAATCTATGCAATTCTTTTGATAGTTCAGCAATCTCTCTTCGTTTTATAACTCTATCTAATTCTCCAGAAATGGTTGTCATTTCTTGTTTTTTCTCATTTAAACCTGTTATTAACTTATTTATTTCTTTATCGAGTTCATTCGATTCCTTAGTTTTATTTTCCAGCTCGGATTTTTTATTCATCCATTCTTCAATAGTTGAGAATTTTTCTGGAGGTAATGTCATACCCATACCGGGTTGTCCTGGGATTAGGGGTACTGTTTGTTCAGGAGGAATCGGTGGATTAGGAGGTTGAGAAAACAATAGTCCTATAAGAAAAATAATTATAATAGAACCAAAAAGGACAATCTTTACCCTTCGCATAATAAAATATTCACCATTTAGTACATTTTTATTTAAAACAAACTCATTAATTTATAGGAGCATAAATTATACCATTTTACAGAATAGAATTAAAGCGGTAGCACAATTCCACCAATAACAATAAATATCAGCATTAGAATTAACATTTGAATTAACCATCCAACTAAACAAACAACCACTGCATGTAATATGTTTTCATATTTGAGAACCTGTTTGAGAGCGACCACCATAGCTGCCAGCATCCAGATTGAAACAATAAAAAATACTATTTCCCCAATAACTGGAATTATTCCCAATATACGAATGAATGGGGGAGAACTTGAAAAACCGATGGTTCGTAATACTACCATATAATCTACGTCTGCACCCCCTCTCTAACCCTCCCCCTCAAGGGGGGAGGGAAGGATGGGGGACCCAATCCCTCCTGCAATACTTGAGAGGACAACAATCACGATTGCTTGTGTCAATGCATTGTTATCTTCCTCAACCTCTTTATATAAATCAACATCCAGCATCGCCGCACGAATTATCCGCTCGATAATATTTGTCATCTCGCTCTCCTTGCTGAATTCCAACTAATAAGAAGCCCGACCTCTTTTGCCTAAGACAATTTAGTGTTCAATCTTGGGAAATAAATTCCAAGATTAAACCTTTAGCTTTTCAAAGTTTCTCTCACTTTTTTCGGGAAGAGGTTTTTTAGTGCGTTGAAAATTCCTTTGGGTAATTTCTTTTTACCATAATTAGCAGTGTAACTTAAGAGCCCCCGCCCTGTATAGTTCTGGTATTTCCACTTTGTCTTTTTTAATTCATCCTCAGCTAATTTTATCTTTTCATGATACCCACAGATGTTTTCAGCAAGCTTTGCAAGTATCCTCGGATTTTTCCTCAGAAAATCATCTTTTGCTAACGCCATAACATACCCCTGAGGAATGTTTGGCTCTCCCATTAGTAGAAATAACATATTATAGAAGAAGTATGTGTCTTCATCGAGATTGATTAAAGGCTTGTTTAGTTGACCCAATCTTGAGTGTTTATAAAATCTCAATTTCTTAATACTGATTTTCCCCGCTCTTGGTAGTTCATAAAGAAATTTCAACGTTGCAACCAAATCTTCTTCTCGCTCATAAGGGCAATTGCTGATTATATCATACACAATCTCAAGTCCATATTTTTCTCCAAGTTTTGCCAATCTTACAATATCTTCATTCGGATATGTTCTGCCATATATTTCTTTACCAATATATTCGCTTCCTGTCTGAACACCGAAAGCAATAAAAGACAATCCCGCTGGCTTTAATATCTTAATCATTTCTTCAGATGTTGATTGAGGATGAGCATATCCACCAAATGGTAATCCTATTCGCTCTGGATACTTCTCAGCAAATTCTGTTAACCAGGGATAATTCAGGAAAAAGACATCATCCCAGAAGCAAACACCATCAGGATTAAATTGCTTTACTCTTAATTCTACTTCATTTAAAATTTTGTCGACCGAGATTCTTCTTATATATTTTTGACCTTTGTAAAGCTGACGTGTTAATACATGGGCGCAGTAATTACAGCTATAAGGACAACCTCTCTGGGTTAAAATTATATGCTTTGCCATAAAATGGTCGCGATGAGTATGAATTTCGAGTTCCTCAATTTTATTCCATTCAATCAGGAACTCGTCTTCGCCATAAATTGGTATCGGGAAACGGTCAAGATTTTGCTCAAGGGGTCTCAATTCATTTTTGATAATTTTGCCATTTTTTCTGAACCATAAATTTTTTATATCTGTTCTTTGAGGGTTATTAATAAGTTCAAGAAGCGGTTCTTCTCCCTCACCAATACAAATAATATCAGCAACGCCAATACTTTCTTCTGGTGTAATCGTTGGATGAATACCTCCCCAGATAACAGGGATATTCGGAAATTCTCCTTTTACTCTTCTTGTTAGTGCTTTGGTTAATTCAATGTCTATCGACATAACAGAGAAGCCGATTACATCAGGTTGTATTTCTTTCAATTTATTAAAAAGTAAATTTTTCTCAATGTCAGTAACAGGTGAAGGATACGGGCACAAGATAATTCCATCTGTTCTTAATTCTTCAAGAGGCGTTGCTGTGCTTGTCTTATAAAATTGTTCTAACTCATTTGTGTCATAGCTGAACATTTTAATAGCATAAGTTTTGAGATTAAGTATATAAGCCTGATGCCCATTAGCCTTTAAATAAGTTGCCAGGAATCGTGCTGCATAGGCATAATCGTCATACAGTGAAATCAGTGCGATTTTCATAAGTACTTACTCCGATATGAATTGTAGCGGTTTGATTCATCAAACAATATCGTCGCATAAATGCGACCGCTACATTAGATAACGAGTTTATCCCTGCATTATTATCGTTATAATACCGACATAGTATTTTTGCACAGTGAAACAAATGTCAACTTATAAATAAAACAATAATTAAACCACGAATATCACGAAGAAAAAAATTTAAAATGTAAAACTGACAATTTAAAACAGAACAATTATAATTATTCGGTTGTCGGTTGTCAGTTTATAATTGTAAATTTAATAGTGACCGTCGTGCTGTTGTGGTTAAATGTTTTTTTATCCTTATATTCCTGTTGGTTAGAAGTATTTTTTGGCAGGACTTCCTATATACCGAGATTTAATAAATCCTTGTACGCCTCAATTGAATTCCCTGTGAAAAAACAAATGAGTCCAAAGGCAATAGGAATAACCGTATTGATAACATACTTATACAACTCAACGCCTTTTACAGCACTCTCTTTGTTCATAAAATAGGTTCTAATTAAAATAAGCACCAAAGTCAAAACCCAAGTATACGAAAATAACATAAAGATCGTTATAAAGAGCCGATATAAAAGTCCTTTTTTCTCAAAAGCAGGCTTGTTACCATTATTATCAATTGAATTAAAAAAAATCTTTGATGAAATAGAGGCAAAGATAGGACTAAAGAATATTGCCAGAATGATAAAGATGAAAATAATAATAAAACTATTACTATAATAGAGATAAGAGAGAATCGATTTGGGTTCTAAATTTAATGGTACATCTTTAACAAGAGATAATGAAGCATAAATAATTATGAAATGTAGTAGTTGATCAAAAAGAAATAGAATCGTTGATAAAAGCCCACTGGTATTAGTAATCTGGAATTCTTCATGGACAAGAAGTTTCAAACGGTCTGAAAAGTAGTGACAGAGGGTTATGAAGAAAATTAAGGTGAACCATCCCTTGTATTCTCTGACCGAAAGTAAGCATAAGACCATTACTGCAAGATGAATCAGGATATGTAACCAGAGACCTTCACGCTTCTCAACTTTAAGTTTATATACGAAATTCAATTGGAGAGGAAAATCAGCGATGAGATGAGCGAATATCAGCCTGTATAAAATGAATTCTTCCAACATTGGTTCTTTTCTAAGTTTACATCACCTTTTAAACCTTAATGTCTTAAATATATTACAGAAAATGCGAGTCATCAAGTTAAATGTTAAAAATTTATTTAAAAATCACAGTTCTATTGTTAAATATTTAATGTTACAAGATTCAGTGTTGCAAGTCTTATGGATAAAAACTACTGTTCTATTTGAAAGAGTGTCTTTCTCCTTCTTAGAAAAGCAGGTTTTTCTAAATCGTCATCGGTATCTAACTCTGCAAACAGTTCTTTTTCAATAGGATTATTTACTTCGGACGGATTTCCCTTCTCCACTTTTTCATCTCTTGCCTTTGATAAATAATTCCCCGAAGGATTTTCACCTTCTTTATTTAAATTTTTATCAGTCTGAATCTCTTGATTCTTCTTCTCTCCAGGACGCTTCAACACTTCTTGTGACATTAATGATTCTAATTTTGTTCTTAATGTCATTCCGGATGAATTAGTTAATTTAACCTGGTTTTCATTTTCCTTTTCTGTCTTTTTTTCATTTTCCTCATCCTCAAATCCCGTGGCTATAATTGTAATATTTAATTCATCCTTCATACTTTCATCTATCACAACTCCCCATTTGATATTAGCATCGGGTGCTGCTGATTCATAAATAACCTTTATCGCATCGCTGACTTCTCTTAATGTTATATCTTTACCACCAGTAACGTTGATTAATATGCCTTTAGCGCCTTCTATAACTATCTTATCCAATAATGGGCTGGCACAGGCTTTCTTCAAAGCCTCTACTGCTCTCCCCTCTCCTTTTCCAATACCAACGCCCATCACTGCTCCACCTTTCTCTCCCATTATCATTTTTATATCTGCAAAATCAACATTCATTAATCCAGGAACTGTTATCAAATCAGATATGCTTCTGACACCCTGATATAAGACGTCATTAACAATGCTAAAGGCTTCAAGCAAAGTCGCCTTCGGTCCTGTTATCTCAAGTAGTTTTTCATTTGATACAACAATCAAAGTATCTACAAACTCCCTTAATCTATCAATTCCCCATATTGCCTGTCTCATCCTTATTGGACCTTCAAAGATAAAAGGTTTAGTCACAATGGCAACTGTTAAGATACCCATTTCTTTTGCGATTTGTGATATGATTGGAGAGGCACCCGTTCCTGTTCCACCACCTAATCCAGCGGTGATAAATACCATATCAGACCCAGAAAGTAATTCCTGAATCGCATCCTTCGACTCCAATGCGGCTTTTTCTCCGACGCAAGGGTCTCCACCGGTTCCTAAGCCATAAGTTATATTCTGACCAATCTGGAGTTTATTTTTCACATCCGAACCTTTCAACGCTTGCATATCAGTATTAATCACATAAAAATCAACGCCGTCTAATCCCAATGATAACAAGTTACACACTGCATTACATCCAGCACCTCCTACACCCACCACTTTTATCTTTGCATAAGATTTGTCTACCTCTTCAATAATAAAATTCCTCGGTGCGAAATTCTCCTTAATTTTTAATCCTAAGTCATTCTCTTCAAAAATCATTTTTTTCGGTTCGTTAATATTCATATTTGCCCCTCCATATTATATATATAAAAATGAATTTTTTAGCTCTTTGTATATCATTTTTAAATATTATTTACCGTTCTTACAAAGTCTTTCACAAGTGAATTGACCATACTTCTTTTTTCCCAGGGATGAGGTTTAAAATTGCTACATCCGTATAATACGAGTCCTACTGCAGTAGAATAAATCGGACTCAAAACAATGCTCGACATTCCCTTCAAGTCCTTTGGTTTTCCCAATCTTACTGGCAGATTGAATGTCTTACTTGCAAGTTGATCAATACCCTGTAACAGAGATGTGCCACCGGTTAATACTACTCCGCCTATGACTCGTTCCCGCGTCATAATTTTTTCAACTTCACGTTTTACAAGCTCAAATATCTCTTCTATCCTTGCCTCAATTATCATACTTAATTTACTCTTTGACACCTTTATAGCCTTGTTATCAACAACACGTTCCACCACAAATTCCTCATCTTCACTAACTAATTCTGCCATTGCACACCCAAATCTCTTTTTTATATTCTCCGCATTAAACCTTGATATTTTTAATCCTTCCGATATATCCTTTGTTATCTGGTCACCGGCATAATCAACACCTGATGTATGCTTTATACATCCTCCTGAAAAGACTGCAATATCCGCTGAACCACCACCTATATCCACCAACAATACTCCTAAATCTTTTTCACTGTCATCAAGTAATGCTAAACTTGAAGCATAAGACTCAAGTATGGGTGTAGATGTCTTAAAACCTGCTTGTTCAACACAATTGATTATGTTCTGTGTGATTGAAGCACTCCCTGTAATCAAATGTAAATTCACCTTTAATGTGGAGCCGCTCATTCCTATCGGATTCTGTATTCCTTTCTGACCATCTATCTCGAATTCCTGAATTACCTCATGAATAATCTCACGTTCCAGAGGAATAACTACACTTCTTGCTTTATGCAAAGCCCGTTTTACATCTCTTTCTACAACGCCTCTCAAAGGATTAGATACCGCTACTGCACCGACTGTATTTAAGCTCTGGACATGCTTTCCAGCAATTCCCACATTGACCTTTTTCGCTTCGATATTCGCCATTTTCTCCGCTTTTTCTACCGCATTAATTATAGAATTCACAGTGCTTTCAATATCAACTACCATCCCTTTTTTCAGTCCATTTGATGGTGATGAACCCACACCAAGAATTGACAGTTCATTATTCTCATCCATTTCACCAATGATTGCACATATCTTCGTCGTCCCAATATCAAGCCCTGTTATATATTTCTTTTTTCCTTTTACCCAGAACATTTACTATCCTTTCACAATGTAGTGCGACATCCCTGCCGCACCCCCTCCCCAACCCTCCCCCTATAAATGGGGGAGGGAAGGGTGGGGGTTTTCTATAATGTTTTATAATAAATCTGATCAGTAAATCTCAAATCCACATATTTTAAATTTTTTTCTTTTGCCAATTTCTCCTTTAATTCATCCGATAATAACAACGCAATCTTATCAATAAATCCATCCTCACCTAATTTAACTTCTACTCCACCCACTAAGATCATACTAACAGAATTGTTTTTCTGGATATGAAATTCTGAAATTTCTTTTAAAAATTCTTTGTTCTTTAGTTGAAGGCACTTTATCAATCCAATGATGTTATCAAGAGAGGAAAGCTCTAATCTTTTTCCGAACTCAATATTATTATCATTTATCCCGGTTATAAATGGCATATTCGCTTTTTGCGACTTGTCAAATAAATCTATAACGAGTCCTCTATCATCAATAGTATACAGATTTTCCCCGACTATAACAGCGATTGGGGTTAGTTCTTTAGCAACTATTTCTATTTTATTCGGGTAAATCTTATGTGCCTGGATTTCATCAAGTTTGGGAATGGACTTTAAATCGCCCTTAATTTTTTTGACGTCCACTTTCAGTAAATTTTCTTTTAGCAAACTATCTTTATCGATCACTTTATTAATCTGATTTTTCAGTTTGTCAGAAACACCAACAATTTCAATTTCTTTGACTGTGAAGAAATCTGATACGTAACAAAATTTGTAAAACGAAAATGCAACAACATAAATCAGCGATAGAAAAACCACCAGTTTAATGAGAAAAAGAAATCCTCGGAAAAAATTTTTTATCCTAACAATTATTGAAACAGGTTTCCGCTTTCTTTTACCAAGATGCTTATTTAAGATAACTTTTACTTTTTTTGACATTTGAATACCGCGCCCCCTCCCTAACCCTCCCCCTCAAGGGGGGAGGGATGGGTGGGGGTAACGTATTTACCTAATAATTTTTATTTCGAGCTCTAATTCTATATTAAATTTGTTTTTTACTTCCTTTTGAATCGTATTAATCAATCCGATTACATCTTTAGCTTTCGCCTGTCCTTTATTCACTATATAATTTGTGTGAACCTCAGAAACCTGAGCATCGCCTATTCTCAAGCCTTTCAATCCGGATTTCTCAATCAATCTACCTGCAAAATCTGCTTCAGGATTTTTAAATATGCATCCTGCCGATTTTTCTCCGATTGGTTGATTTTTCCTCTGCTCTTTATACCATTTTATTTTCTCATCTATGTATTGAGTAGGTTTTTTTACAAAACAAAAATTAGCAAAAGTAACAATGGCATCTTTCAATCCTGAATTTCTATAAGAATAAGGAACATTCTCCTTTCTTAAAATTACTTTTTTTCCATCAAGACTAATTCCTTCTACGGATTCAATAACATCAAATATACATTCTTTTTTCAATCCAATATTTCCCCAAACCGCTCCGCCAATAGTTCCCGGAATCCCCGCACAAAATTCTAAACCACTCAATCCCATCCTTTTTATCTTGTTCAATAAGCCTGATAGTAGTGCACCTGCTCCTGCCTTAACTTTTTCACCAACAATAGTCACAGTCTTAAAATAACTATCTAACATCAGTATGATGCCATCAAATCCCTCATCTGCGAAAAGAACGTTCGAGCCTTTTCCAATCGGAATATATCTAACTCTTCTATTGTTTGCCCATTCGATAAAACTCAACAATTCCTTATAAGTTCCAACTCGTAAAACAGCCCTTGCTAAACCTCCAATTCCAAAGGTCGAATATTTTCTTAAATCAACGTCAAAAACAACGTTGTCTTTAAAAATATCTTTTAATTCGATTAAGATTTTCCTGTTCATTAAATATCAAAGTTTCAATCCCTCACCTCAATCCTCTCCCCTCTGGGGAGAGGGAAGGGTGAGGGGGATATTATTATTCTTACACAGAACCTGCATTCGGACTCTTCGCTAATTTCTCAACCAATTCATCACCAACTTTGCATATATCTCCTGCTCCCATTGTAATCACAAGGTCACCATCGTGAATTATATCTAACAAATAATCCGAAATTTTTTCTTTTTCAGGAATATATTTTACATCTTTATGACCCGAATTAATTACTTCCTTATAAATTAATTCACCATTCACATTGTCAATCAGAGATTCTCCTGCGGAATATATGTCCGTCAGGATTAGAACATCTGCATCACCAAACGCTTTTCCAAACTCCTGATATAAGTGAAAAGTTCTTGAATATCTATGAGGTTGAAAAATCACTACTATCCGTTTTATCAATCCTTTTCTAAAATTCTTCGCCGCTTTTAATGTGGCTTTAATCTCAGTGGGATGATGTGCATAATCATCATAAATAAACACATCATCTACTTTCCCCTTAAACTGAAATCTTCTTCTTACACCTCGATATAATGGCAATATCTCTGCAATATCTGAGAATTTTATCCCGACTTCTAATCCTACTCCTATAACTCCGAGACTGTTAACGATGTTGTGTAATCCTGGAATATTTAATCTCACTTTACCCAATATTTCTTTATTAATCGATATGTCAAATTCGCTTCCCTCTTCTAATATCTTTATATTTTTTGCCATAATGTTAGATTCTTCATTCTCAATTCCATAAGAGATAGTATTCCGTTTTAATTCTTTCCCCAATTTTCTTAGTTCTATATCATCATAGCATATAAAACCTTTACCACTTTGACGAATAGACCTGATGAATCTCGAAAAGGCATCTTTAATATTATCATAAGTCTTATAATAATCCAGATGGTCAGCCTCCATATTGGTTATGACGACATAATCAGGATTCATTTTGAGGAATGAACCATCACTTTCATCTGCCTCAGCTACTAAATATTTTCCACTTCCCAATTTGGAATTTCCACCAATATCTTCTAATTCACCACCAATTATTGATGTAGGGTCTAATCCACTTTTTTCTAAAAGCAATGCTGTCATCGATGTTGTTGTGGTTTTTCCATGAGTTCCCGCGATAGCAATGGAAATTTTATTGCTCATTAAGGCTGAGAGCATATCCGCTCTGTGCCATATTGGTATATTTTCTTGCAGAGCTTTTTTATATTCGCAATTATCTGGAGTAATAGCAGTAGAAATTACAACCAAATCTGAGCCAATTACATTTTCACTTTTGTGTCCAAGATAAACCTTCCCACCATTTTTAACAATTCGTGCTGTCATCGTATTCTGCGATTTATCCGAACCCGAGACATTATAACCCATCTTCAACAGGACATAAGCAATAGCACTCATTCCTGCACCACCAATACCAATGAAATATATTTTCTGATTTTTATCAGGAAGCTGATAAGCCATTAATATTTCCCTTTCCTTCTGGCTAATTCAATTACCTCTTTGGCAATCTCGATCGCACTTTGTGGTTTCGAAAATTGTTTTATCTTTTCTTTCATTTCAATTAATTTTTTTTTATCCGACAACATCTCTTTTATTCCATTAGTTAATGATTCCGGCGTTAATTCTGCATCCAGAATCATTTTACAGCCACCAGTATTTATCATTTCTTGTGCATTCAATCTTTGATGGTCTTCTTTCGCAAATGGATACGGCACAAGAATTGATGGAATACCATAATACGCAAGCTCGGTTAATGTGATAGCACCAGCTCTTGTTATTCCAAAATCAGCTATCTTCTCAGCTGAACCCATATCATCCACATATTCATATATTTTTAAATTCACTTTGCCTGTTTCGAATCCTTCCAATCCTTTTTTTATTTCCTCAAAATATTTTCCAATTCCACAAATCCATATAATTTGTAAGTCAACGTCTCTTAATAACCCATTCTGGAGCATTCTTAGAACAATCTTGTTTATTTTCAAAGAACCTTGACTTCCACCAAATATCAAACAGATAGGCTTGCCATCTTTAAGGTCAAATGTCTTCAATGCTTCTTCTCGCGTTGTTTCCTTATCTTTAATTATTATAGGATTTCCTAATACCTTTACATTTTTGCCTTTAAAATATTTCAATGAACCCTCATAAGAAGCGGCAATTTCATCCACAAATCTTGCTAAAAATCTGTTCGTCTTGCCCGGGAGACTGTTCTGTTCTTGAATTAGAGTCGGCACTCTTAACAAACAGGCTGAAAATAACACAGGTGCCGAAACATAGCCTCCCGTCCCAATTACAGCTATTGGTTTCAATTCTCTTATTAGCTTAACTGAAATTAAAACCGACTTTATAATGTTAAAAAAGCTTTTTATTTTTCCAATTAATCCCTTCTGAACAACTTTAATGGGAATTAGTCTACGATTTTTATTTTTGTAAAATTTCAGTTCGACTTCTTTGTCTCCTGAGACATAAACGACTTCAATATCTTTCTCAATTTCATTGATTGCATTACCAATCGCTATTGCCGGGATTATATGTCCGCCTGTCCCACCTCCCGAAATTATTATATTTTTTTTCATTATCTCCTATGTCCAATTTAGATAATGTGGGGGCGGGGTGACCCCGCCCCTACAAAAGCAATTACCCTTATGTCGAATATGCCTTTCTCACTATTGTGGCTTTTATTTTTTTACGTTTAACACTTGTGTCATAACTGGCAATGTTGATTAATATCCCTATACCGATACAATTAGCAAGTAAGGATGAACCACCATAACTTATAAAAGGTAATGGCAATCCTTTCGTTGGTACTAATCCTGTCACAACACACATATTGATTAATGCTTGTATCCCGATAAGTGAGCTGATTCCTATAGCAAGATAACTTCCGAACAAATCTTTTATCCTTAAGGACACTTTTATTCCACACCAGATGAGAGTCAAAAAGAGAAGCACAACAACCGTTGTTCCAACAAACCCAAGCTCCTCGCCCAAGATCGCAAATATGAAATCTGAATGTGAATCTGGTAAATACAAATACTTTTGAACGCTGTGTCCTAAGCCTCTCCCACCAATACCTCCTGAGCCTAACGAAATTAATGATTGAATTAATTGCCAACCTTTCCCAGACTTGTATTTCCATGGATCTAAAAAGGCAAATATCCTATCTAATCTATATTGTTCTGAAATTATAAGATATATAACTATAGGAATAGATACGATTAGCGATGCAAGTATCAATCTTATCCTCATCCCGGCAACAAACCACATTATTCCCATAATCAAACCAATAATCATCGCGTTCCCAAAGTCAGGCTCTTTCACTATTAATATCATAAACAACGCTAATATTCCCACAGATGGCAAAACAACACGTCTAAAATCTTTCATACTATCATATTTTTGAGACAAAAATTTCGCCATAAAAATAATGAGGACAATTTTTGCCAATTCAGACGGCTGAAATCTGATTGGACCATATCCAAGCCATCTTCTTGCGCCCTTTACCATTATCCCAATTCCCGGTATCAAAACGAGAACGAGGAGTATTCCGCAAATTAACAACATCCACTTGCTTGCCTCCCCCAATCTCTGATAATCAATCTGTGTCAGAAACACCATTACTCCTAACGATAAAATTACCCATATCGTTTGTCTTAATAAAAAGTAGTATGGTTCTCTGTTAATCTTATATTGGGCATAAACACAACTCGAACTATAGACCATTACTATTCCTAAAAAAATCAGAACTAACGAGATAATCAATATGACCCTCTGATTCGTATAACCCAATTGTTTTCTCCTTCAATACTTAACTGAACTGAATTCGTGCTAAGAATGATTAAACCGCTAATTGTTTTTTATGTAGAGACGTGATATATCACGTCTCTACAATTATGATTTGCACTCATTCAGATAATTTGTATTTAATATATTATTTTTTATCTTTTAGTTCACCTACGAGTTTTCGGACTTCGTTCTTGAATATCTTACCTCTATCTTCGAAATTTGCGAACATATCAAAACTCTTACAGCCTGGTGAGAGCAAAACCACATTATTTCCCTTAACAGACTTGTAAGCCTTTTCTACAGCGTCTCGCATATTGTAAGAGTGTTCCATTGGTACCACGTCCTGCCAGCTATTGAATATCTTATCCGCTGCTTCTCCTATCAAAATAACTTTATTTACACGCTCCTTGACTAATTGTTTTAGTCTCGTGAAATCTCCTCCCACATCTCTTCCACCTGCAATCAATATTATAGAATTGGAAAAGGACTCTAATGATTTTTCGAGAGCTTCTATATTAGTCGCTTTTGAATCATTATAGAACTTCACGCCTTTAAATTCTTCTACAAATTCTAATCGATGCTCAACTCCCCCGAATTCTCTTAATCCTTCTGATATTCTCTCTTTCTTAACTCCTAATAGATGATTGATTAAAACCGCTGTAAGTGCATTTTCTAAATTGTGTCTGCCTTTAATGAATATCTCATCAGTTGAACATATCTGATTTTCAATGCCCTTTATCCTGACTATAATTTGATTAACTCTAACAAACGTTCCTTCCGCAACTTCTCTTCTACTGCTAAATTCAAGGACATTTACTCTGGCTCGGTGAGCTATTTCCTGACATACCTTATCATCACCGTTGATAATTAGAAAATCATCAGCACACATATTCTTAAAGATCTTTGCCTTAGTGCTTGCATATCCCCGAATATCTATATGCCTATCAAAATGGTCGGGCGTGATATTTAAAATAGCAGAAATTCTGGGCTTAAACTCATCAATCGTTTCAAGTTGAAAACTGCTCACTTCAACAACTAAATAACCTGGTATCTTACAATTTCCTAATAACCCGGTTATGGGTGCACCAATATTCCCTACAGCGATGGAATCCAATCCGCCTTTATTCAAGAGAAATGATGTCAGGGCTGTAGTCGTCGTCTTACCATTTGTTCCGGTTATGGCAATAATGTATTTGTCCTGTAAAAGTTGATAACCCAACTCCAGCTCGCTGATGATCGGAATCTTTCTTCTATTAGCCTCTAATACAAGCTTATGTGTTAATGGTATGCCAGGACTAAGCACGATTAAATTCACACCATCAAGTAGGCTCAAATCATATTTACCTAAGAACTTTTCTACAGATAGATTCTCAACACCATTAATGGCACCAGATAAATCTTGTTTAGTTTTATCATCTACAAGTAAAACATCATTATCTTTTACTAAATACTTAACTGCGGCTATGCCACTTTTACCCGCACCAAAAACAATTATTTTTTTGTTTTTTAACTTCATTCTCTTTCAACCAGTAATTGTGGCGACATTTATGTCGCAAGAGATGCGAACTAAAGTTCGCACCACTAATATTTTTTATCTTAACTTTAATAAACTTAATCCAAACAATGCTAATAAAACTGAGACAATGTAAAAACGCATAATAATCTTTGATTCTGCCATTCCACCCATCTCATAATGATGATGTAATGGTGACATTCTGAATACTCTTTTCCCGGTTATTTTATATGATAAAACTTGAATAATGACACTTAGTGCTTCGATGACGAATATCCCTCCTATAAATATCAATAGTAATTCCTGCTTTAATAATATTGCCACTGTTCCTAATAATCCACCAATTGTCAGAGAGCCAGTATCTCCCATAAAAATTTGCGCTGGATGAGAATTAAACCATAAGAAACCCAATCCTGCACCACTCATCGCTGATAAAAAAATTGTTATCTCACCACTATTGGGAATATACGGCACTATCAAATATTTTGCGAAATCTATTCTACCTACGAGATATGATATAATTATGTACGGTAATATCGTTATTATAGTAACACCAATCGCAAGACCATCTAAACCATCTGTCAAATTCACCGCATTAGATGATGCCACTATTACAAGCATCGCAAATAATATAAAAAATATTCCTAAGTTCGGGTACACATCCTTAAAAAATGGAACTAATAAATAGGTATATCCTGTAACTCCTTTGTAGTAATAATTAACAGGCAAATTGGATACATAAATGTACAAACCCAACAAAAACCCAACAAGTAATTGACCAATGATTTTGTATTTTGGGCTTAGTCCTCTCGCATCTTTTCTAATTAACTTTTTATAATCATCACCAAAGCCGATTAGTCCCAACAATATTGTTAAGACAATCAATAACTGTATTTTACCGGTCTTTAAATTACAAAGCAAAAGAACGGGTATGAGAAACGAAACAATTATTAATAATCCACCCATTGTGGGAGTTCCACTTTTACCCTTATGTATAGCAAATAAATCAGGGCTTCCTTCTTTCGTTATCTTCCTTATACTCTGTCCTATTTTTAGTTCACTTAGTTTATTGATAACATAAGGTCCTGCTAATATAGATATCAGTAATGCCGAACCAAATGCTAAGATGCTTCTCACTGTTATATATGTTAATACTCTCAGAAATCCAAATTTGTCACCAGTTTTCAGAATCTGAGTTACTAAATAATAAATCAATTACTTTCCTCCATCCCGTTTAGAGATTTATCCCATTGACAATCCATTTCCAAACCGGATTTATCTCTAACGGGATCCATCCCACTTTTCTAAGAAATCTGCCACGTCTTCTAACTTCATCAATCTCGACCCTTTAATAAAAACCACATCATCTTTCCTAAGTAAATGTGTTAAGTATGATTTTATTTCATCATTATCGTCACAATGCTTTGTCAGTATGTGTTGTGATGACAGGACGTCTGACGTATGCTTTGATAACTTCCCTTTTGTAATTAACAAATCGACTTTTGCCTTTGCCATCTCATTCCCAAGATCCTTATGATACTTCTCACCCTCTACACCAAGTTCCAACATATCACCCATAACCACCACCTTGATTCCTTTTGTATCAATTTCCTTTAGTTCTTTGATACCAAGCTTGAAAGCCTCCGGATTGGCATTGTAACAATCTACAATAAGAGTAAAATTCTTGAGCTTTTTTACTTCGCCCCTCATCTTTGGTGGTGAAAATTCGTTGAGGGCATCTTTAATATTGCTCTTTGTGATGCCGACTGGAATCGTAGCTGCGGTTGCAGCCATAGCATTGTTTACGTTGTGTTTTCCAAACATTTTTAATTTTACCTCCACTCTTCCGATTTTTGATATGATATAAAATTTATATCCAAACTTTTTCTTAAATCTCTCAATACCTTCAGGATAAACATCAGCCCTTGAATCGTTTCCAAATGTAATGACTTCTCCTTTTGCAATCTTTCTCAATCTTGTATAAAACTTACAATCTCGATTTAAGACCTTTATTCCTTCACTCCCCATCTCTTCGAGCAATTCCGCTTTCGCTCTGAATATCCCCTCTAAACTTCCTAAACCTTCTAAATGCACAGGATTTATGTTTAGTATCATCCCGATTGTTGGCTTCGCAATTTCTGTCAATCTTCCAATCTCGCCTTTCACATTCATCCCCATCTCAAGAACCACCACATCAGGCAAATCAAGGGGATTTATTTTCAACAACATCTGCGGTAAGCCGATTAAATTATTTTTGTTCCCTTCTGTTTTGAGAACTTTGTACCTCCTTTCGAGTATGTTTGCCGTCATATCTTTGCAAGTGGTTTTACCATTCGAACCGGTAATGCCGATTAAATGAGAATTGAAATTATCCTCTCGCCATTTCTTTGCTATATTGCCCAACGCTTGTATTGTATCATTGACTACAACATAAGATAATTCTTTATATTGTTTCTTAATTTGCCTCGGATTTGAAACTATAACAGCTCTAATACCTTTTTCATAAATGTTATTAATAAAACTATGCCCATCAAATTGCTCACCTTTTATCGCTAAAAATATCTCACCTTTTTTAATGCTTCTACTATCAGTCGAGATTCCCTTGTATCTTCGGTCTAAACCGTTGAGAACTAATCTCCCGCTCGTTATCGAGGCTATTTCACTTAATTTATACAATTTAAAACTCTTAATATTTTCTTGTGGAACGACATTTATGTCGAATAGTAGGAACGCATATATGCGTTCCCTACAAGAGATAAATCTCGCACTACAACGACCTATATCCGATTACTAATTAATTTCTTCAGATATTTTCTTGCTATTTCTTTATCATCGAAATCGAACTTTTTCTTCCCGATTATCTGATAATTTTCATGACCCTTCCCGGCTATTAATAATACATCACCTGATTTTGCTATTTCTATCCCCCTTCTAATCGCTTCTTCTCTATCCGTAATAACCTCGTAATTTGCTTCGGATAAACCACTCTCCTTGATTCCTACTAATATCGCTTTAATGATGTCCTCAGGGTCTTCTGTTCTTGGATTATCATTTGTAATGATGCAATAATCACTACTTTCACCAGCTATTTTTCCCATTATCGGTCTTTTCAATTTATCTCTATCTCCACCGCAACCAAAAATTGTTATCACCCTACCTTTCGTAGAGACGCAACGTATTGCGTCTCTACCACTTGCTATCGCACAAGTAAGAGAATCCGGTGTATGAGAATAATCAACTATCACAAGGAAATCCTGACCTTCATCCACCCTTTCAAATCTTCCAGGCACTATTTCTAACTTTTCTATTCCTTGAATAACCTTATCCACAGGTAGTCCTAATGAGACACACGCAGAAAAACTCGTTAACACATTGTATAGATTAAAATTACCAATTAATTTCGAGGTAATCGTATATTCTTTTCCATCGTGTCTAATAAGGAGCTCGTTTTTATTGTATCCACAACAAGATTTCACTAAATAAAAATCTGCTTCTTTTAATACACTATAGGTTACATAACTCCCATCTCCATCCTGAATTATTTTTTGAGTTAATGGGTCATCCGCATTTAATATGGCTAAACCATCTTCACCCCATCCTAATTTTTTTTGCTTCCATAAATGTTCTATGAAAAAGCTTTTCTTAACCTTACCATATTCATCAATAGTTTTATGATAATCCAAATGGTCTTGAGTAAGATTTGTAAATATTCCTTCAACAAATTGAATGCCGGCGATGCGTTTCTGGTCTATGGAATGGGACGAAACTTCTATAATAGCATATCCTACTTTTGCTTTCACCATCTCTGAAAGCATCGTTACCAATTCGATTGCTGATGGAGTTGTGTTCAGGGCTTTTTTCTTTGCACTGCCATATCTGTATTCTATGGTTCCAATAACGCCTGCACTACTATTAGATTCATTAATGATAGATTCAAGCAGATAGGTTGTCGTCGTTTTACCATTTGTACCTGTGACGCCAATAACTTTTACTTTATGTGATGGATTATCATAAAATTCATTTGCCAAAATGCCTACAATGTTTCTTGTATTTTCGACGACACAATAATCAACACCTGAAGGAATACGAGACTCATCCTCAGCGATTATAAATTTTGCTCCATTTTCTACTGCTTGCTTAAGGTAGTTATGACCATCTGTCTCAAATCCTTTTATAGCTACAAAGAGATGATTCTGTTTAACCTTTCTGGAATCGTCGCTTATTCCTTCAATGATTAACTCAGGATTTCGTATAAGTTCCTTTGTTGTTTTTATCTTTTTAATTAAATCTGTAATCTTCATATTTCTTGCTCAGTTCACCCCCCCTCCCTAACCCTCCCCCTCTAAGGGGGGAGGATAGGGTGGGGGTACGCATTTATGAAAAAATCTTCTTCAAATAATCTGATTATTGTTTAATGTTAAAAGTTTAACGTTTAAAGTTAAAAGATAAAAAAGTGTTGCGGAGAACCTCTCCGCAACAATCTCACCGCATTTGTAGCGGTGCGATTTATCGCACTAAATATATTCTGTCGGATAAATCCGACCGCTACTAAAAATTAAAAACTAAAAAACACTTTTGATTTTCTTTTATAATCGAATTCGGCTCTGGCTCCTGACTTACTACATAACCATTTCCCTTAAAATCATAATCTATTCCGATATCTATTAATTTATCATTAGCTTCTTTCATTGTTAGACCTATTAATGAAGGCATAAGATTGCCCTGTTCTTCATTTGCTGATGAGACTTCTGCAATTCCTTCAGAAGTCTTTTCCTTCTCTGAAATATTTGCAGCAATATTTTGTTTATTCTTAATTGTGTCTTTATCAGAAGGCATAGAGTTCGTATTATAAGCCAACACCTCAACGTCTTTTTCATTAAAGTCTCTTGTCGGTGGTATTCCAAGATAAACCATTGTATCTTTACAAACTTTACTGAATACAGGTGCGGCAATTGTTCCGCCATATTTTGCCCCTTGTGGTTCATCTATCCACACTAAAATCGTTAGAACGGGATCATCTACTGGCACAAAACCGATGAAGGAGGATAAATACTTACTTCTTGAATAACTTCCCGTTTCACTATCCCATTTCCCTGCTGTTCCCGTCTTGCCTCCAACACGGTATCCATCGACTTTTGCTTTTACACCCGTCCCGAATTCTACTACCCCTTCGAGGAGTCTTCTCAATACTCTTGAAGTCAACTTATTAATTAATCTTGCCTTTTCGGTAGGCTGAAATTCCTTAATTATTTTATCATCAACATCACAAATTTTACTTACAATGTGCGGTTGCATCAACACTCCATCATTTACCAATCCAGAAATTATTGAGCATAATTGTATGGCATTAAAACTTACTTCATGCCCAATGGGTATAGATAACATCGAATCGCCCTGCCAGGTGGTCCAACTCGCAAGAGTTCCTCTTGTCTCTCCCGGCAAGTCAATATCTGACAACTCGCCTACTCCAAAATTTTTCAAGCCATTATAAAAATCCTCTGGACTCATTCTGGATGCCACTTTTATTGTTATGATGTTACTTGAAAGAGCTATGGCTTCAGCAAACTCTACTACTTCTACTGGATGATCATCGACAACTCGTCTGTATTTATATTTCCCGATTCTGAAATTTACAGCCCCCTTCTCCCCATCGAATAATTCATCAGGTTGCACTAATCCTTTTTCCAGAACTAATGACGTTGTTAATACCTTCATAGTTGAACCAGGTTCATAGGTATCAGTTAGTGCCCTGATTTTTCTAAAGTCTAATGGTGCGGATGATTTATTAGCGTTGAATGAAGGAAAATTCGCCATTGCAAGAACTTCGCCTGTCTTGCAATTCATAACAATGATGGTCCCACTCTTTGCTTGATACTCCTCGATACAATTCACTAACTCTCTTTCTGCTATATTCTGGATAGTTTCATCAATTGTCAGATAAATATCGTTTCCATAAGACTTCTTGAATTCTTCTTCAGAGATGGGATAAATTCTGTCATGTTTCCCATCCACTTTCACTTCAATTGATGTCAAAGAACCTCTCAAATACTTATCATAGTAATATTCAAGTCCTCCTGCACCGATATTATCGCCATTCTCATCGTCTCTTGTATAACCGATGATGTGAGCGGCTAACTCATCCTTAGGATAATATCGTTTACTTTCCTTAACAAATCTTATAGCGCCCTTTTCAATGTACTCTTCTTTGAGTACCTCTGTTATTAATTTCTCAACTTTTCGTGTAACAGTATCATCTATCTGTCGAGTAACCGGAACTTCGCCATTTCTCTCTCTGTTTATACATTTAAAAATCGTGTTTCTGTCTTTCTCAATGGCTATGGCGAGTTTGTTTGCAACGATTCTCTTATTTTTAATTTTTGAAGGGGTGGCATATATGGAATTTACATCTACGCTAATGGCTAAATCCCTGCCATTACGATCGAATATGTTTCCCCTTTTCGGTTTTATTATATAATCGGTAAAAGATTGACCTTTACCTTCTTCAGTTAATGTGTCATACTGTAGATATTGAATTCGATAAAGTTTGATTTCTAAGATAACAAAACCGATGACAAAGAATGAAAAAATAAAAAATATCTTTATCTTGTACCACTTTGTCCTCATCATAATATATTCAGCTATAGCGATTTAATACAGTGGTGGTTTGATGAATCAAACCACCTCAAAAGTGTCATAGCAAACAAACAAATTTCACAGGAACCTCGCCCTTACAATAGATTCAATCTTTCAGAAACCTTAAATTGACTCAAGCTCTTTTAATATTACTTTTGTGAAATCCTCTTTGTTCTTATTTCCGTTATCATTATGTACACTCAACTGGACACTCTCTTGACTGATAACATCTACCTTAGTGTGATTCAGTGTCTGATTTTCTTCTTCAATTTCAAATATGTTCTTCAACACAAGGGAGAAATTTTCGAGAAAGTTCCACCAATTTTGTTCAATAAACTCCTGAACCTTGCTCCCATTCTCACCCAAAGAAGATTCTTTTATTGGATAACATAAATAATAATAACGATTGCCTAACAAAACGGAGGTAACCTTAAGCCCACTATCAAGATTACCTCCGCCCTTTCCCTTGATTGGTAGTTCAATGGCTACAGAATGGAATCTTTGTGCTTCCTTAAGGAGGGATTTTAAATTTCTTTTGGTTATAGGAAGCACTTCGCTAATCTCTTTACCAACTAACTCTTCACTCTTAAGCCCTAAGATCTCGCTGACCTTTTTACTACCATTAATTATTTCTCCTCTATAATCTTTAAAAACTATGACAAACTCGTTTAATTCATTTACAAAATCCTTTAGTAAGCTGATGAACTTCTCTTCAATATACGCATCAATACAATTCTGGTTCCAAATTATCTCTAATGATTTACTACTACTTCTATTTTCCTTATCATTTCTTTTGCTCGATTCTTTTAATTCAGTTTCTTCTTCTTTTTTTATAACAAGTTGTAAATAGATAACATCTTCACCAAACTCTCTTACTTTCGATAACTTGTAATCGACAGATCTCAGTAATATAACTGATAAATATCCGACCAAATATCCAGCAACTAACCAACGGGCAGAAATTCTTGAATAAAATTCATAAGCATTTGTCTGAGGAACTTCGATGCCTGCCTTATTAGAATTGATTAAATCTCCTTCTTTAATTCTAAGTATTACATAATAAGTACCACTACTTTCTTCTTTAAAAACATTTGTGGGTGAGATTTTAATACATTCTTCAATTAGCGTTATTATTCTCTCTTGAGTTAAATCGCTATCAGTAATCATTCCCCATAAGAAATTATGAGCCCCTTTTTCTGTCCCATACTGATGTCCCAATTTTATAAAGAGTTCCTTCGATTCCTCTATATTCAGGAATTCAAAAATATACCGTCTTGTCTCCCAGACTTTATCCAATTGAATTAACTCAATAATACTCATTTCCTCTTCTGAAGATTTATATTTGCTCTTTATATTCATTTCTTTGTTGTTTAATAAATTTATCATCGACTTAGAACCTCCACTATTCCGTATGGAATAGGTTTGTCTGTTCTATACAGCTAAATTTATTTTGAAATACAAATTTTAATAATAAATTTTAGTGGGGAGGTTGGAGTCCCCACTAAAATATAAAACACTTTTTCCCTTGCCCGAACCCTTGTTCATTATTTATCTTCAGTCTCAATATTTGTATATTTGTAGGGGCGAACCCCTGTGTTCACCCTTCCTCTCTTGAGAGGGATAAGGGCGTGTTAATGGGCAGACACGGGGGTGTCTGCCCCTACTTTTCTTTTCCTTTTCTATTTATTTTCAGCCTTTGCGTTTTCTGTTATATTAAGTAAGGCTAAGAAAAATTCTTTGATGCCTTTTCCTTGTTGAATTTCTTTCACTTTTTCTAATTCGATATTTTTGTAATGATTAAGACTTTTACTTGATATTATTAACTTCTCATTCAAGTCATCCCTTACCATCTCCAAATCAACAGTGGCGATATTAAGAATCCTTGTGGGATGTTTTAAATTTTCTACCTCGATCTCTAATTTCTTATTTTCCTCCGTAAGCTTTAACTCCTTATCCTGTAAATTCTTCGCATCAGCCATTATTCTGTCTACGTGTATCCGAAGATGAACACTAACTAATAGTAAGGAGGTAAAAATGCCTATCCAGAATATATATCTTAAAATTTCGGTCACTGCTAATTTGCCAGATAAATAATGCATTGTTTTCGTGGAATTATTTTTCATCTCTTATTACCTTAAAACGCTAATCTTTCTAATACCCTTAATTTGCTACTTCTTGAACGTGGATTCTGATTTTTTTCCTCATCCGATGGTCGAACAGGCTTCTTTGTTAACACCTTGAATTTTTTTTGCCCACCACACTGACACACAGGAAAATCCTCTGGACAAACACAAGCCTTACTGTATTTATTAAACCACTCTTTAACCAGTCGGTCTTCTAACGAATGAAAAGATATTATTGCGACTCTTCCACCAATATCGAGAACATCAGGAATTAACCTTAAAAAGGTATCCAAATTCTTAAGCTCTTTATTGAGAAATATTCTGAGCGCCTGGAAAGTCTTCGTTGCTGGATGAATATTTTTCGGATGCGATTTCTTAGGTATTGCTTCCGTAATAATCTCGACGAGTTGATGAGTTGAATCAATCGTCTTTACCTCCCGGGCTTTTATAATCCTCTGAGCAATCTTTCCACTCCATCTCTCTTCACCAAATTTCCAGATAATTCCTCTCAAATCATCATAAGAGAATGTATTAACAACGTCCCAGGCTGTTAAACGACTTTCTCTGTCATACCTCATATCAAGAGCTGAATCCCCCATTATGCTGAACCCTCTATATGCTAAATCAAAATGCAGTGAACATGCACCTAAATCCGCGACCAAACCATCAATCCTATTTATTCCAAATGTTTTTAATACTTCGTTTAATGCTGTATAATTCTTATTTGCTGAAAAAAAATTTTTGAAATTTCTTAATCTCTCTATTGCAACACCTAAAATTTCAGAATCTATATCTACGCCAATGAGTACATCCGTCTGTTTAATATTTTTTAAAATCGCTTCTGAGTGACCACCTGTCCCACAGGTTGCGTCTACGAAAATCCTCCTTTTCTTTTCAGGATTAACACTTGTAATAAAACAAATTATTTCATCTGTAAGTACGGGTATATGATAGGCGATATCCCCCAAATCATATCTTTCCTTTTCTATTCATTTTTATCCTTTTGCCCATTAGATAACAGACCAGCATCTTTTAATGGATACTGCATCCTTGTCATCTTCGCCATCTGTTCTGCGATTACCTCAAAGTTCAACTCTGTATTTTTGTCTATTAATCTCCAACTATCCTCATTCCAAATTTCTATTTTATTAAAACTACCACAAATCAAGACTTTATCTTTAATGCCTGCATACTCCATTAAATCAGGTTGTAAACTTATCCGGTTTTGAATGTCAGGAATAACCTTGTAAGAATTATGATGAACAAATCTCAAAAATTGCCTTGCATTTCTATCAAACTGTGTGATAGAAGCTATTTGAGATATGTAATGTGGCCACTCAGTGAAAGGATAAACCTCGATGCAACGCTCAAGACCTTTTGTTAAAATAAAACCTTCACTGTCTCCAAAATCACTTTTAAATGTTTCCATTAGCTTACTTGGAATGACTATTCTCCCCTTGCTATCAAGGTTATGTGAGTATTTGCCATTGAAGCCCAATTTGATATTCATAAGGTATTTTTACTCCACTTTATTCCATATTACTCCATTTCACTCCATAGAATGACATATTTTTATTATGAGCTACCACCCAAGTCAAGACTTTTTTTAAAATAAATTTTCGTAATTGACTGATTTTTAATGATATTACACTACATATTGTATAAACATCTTTAAGGGGGGCTACAAATTGTGGTAATGAGTTAAATATGTGTAAAATCTTGACGATTTTTCCAGTATTTCCAAATATTTGAACCATTTATGCTCAACTAATTTTTCTTTTTTTATTTTTCATATTCGGCATCTAAACAATTTCCCGTTCAAAAATTAACATAATGTCCTAAAAATGAAAAAAATGTTGACATTGATTTCTCACTAATTTAAATTAATAAATTCAAATATTTTAAGTTTTTAAAATCTAATTTTTATTGATAGACTCGGAGTGGAAAGGGGGGAAATGCAGTATGAGCAGTATTACCGTTGAAGAAAATGAACCGCTCGACAAGGCACTGAAACGATTTAAAAAGGCTTGTCAAAAATCCGGTATCCTTGCCGAAATCAGAAAAAGAGAGCATTACGAGAAGCCAAGCGTAAAGAAAAAACGTAAAATGGAAGCGGCAAGAAGAAAAATGCGTCGTCAATTAGCAAAAACGAAAAAGATTCTTGAAAGATCCTGATTTCCTCTTTGTCTACTTTAAGTCAAAAAAAAATTTGGCAGGAACTTTAATCCTGCCAAATTTTTTTATTCTACTTTTGTAGTGGTCGTTTATAAACTTTTCATAATTAGTCGGTCTTGAAAAATCCTGTTTTCAAAGTTAAAAATAAAATATGTCCATTCCTTAAGGCATATTTGTTACCAATCCTATCAAAGCTCTGAAAGAGCGATGGATTATAGCCTATGGCTTTAGCCATAGGTCTGGAAGAGAGCGCAGAGGTATAAAAGCCCTGCAAGGGCGAAGGAAAAATTAACACACTTTTCTTTTATTTATACCCAGAGCTTCGCTCTGGGCTATAATCCTTTGGGCTTCCAGCCCTAAAAACATTGTCTCTCATTTTGCAAGCTTTTTATTCATCCTGACTATTTTCTTGCAAAATATATACACCCTTTTTATCTTAATCTAACTATTTTCAATATGCTAATCACTTTTTCAAGACCGACTAATTACTTATTTCTTCCCAAAAATCTTCGAAAAAAATCCTCTTTCCTCTTGATACCCCAATAAAACCTTTAATCTTGTCTTCCTTTTTGAATTTATCGATAATTCATCAATAACAGATTCTTCAATCTTGACGGGATTACCGCACTGTTTAAGCGGTTCGATACTCTTTCCATCCCCTTTAAACAAAAGACAATAATCCAGATTTATTCCGATTATTTTTACTCCCGTCAAATCTGCCCCAATAAAATTAACATCCCGCAAATCAGCACCCTCAAAAGTTGATTGTTTCAAATCAGCCCCAATAAAATTAACATTCTTTAATTTCGCACTATTAAAGAAAGCATTTTTTATAGTGCACATATTAAAATTGATGTTAGATAAATAAGTCTTACTAAAATTACAGGACACCATTTCTGATTTTTCAAAATTAATGCCTTCTAATTTCATTCCCTCAAAACTTGCCTTCTTTAATATTGAACCTTTAACGATGGCTTGATTCAATTTACATCCAGTAAAACTTTTTCCGCTTAAATCACACTGTATCATCGTTACCCTCTCAAGATTGCATCCAGAAAGGGTTGCAGAAGTTAGAATTGTTTTTGAAAAATCGCAATTACTCAAATCAGCATTTGAAAAATTCGCGTTATCCAGAATAGCCTCCTGAAATTTCGAGGAAGATAATAAGGCATTTGAAAAATTCGACTTGCTTAGATTAGCTTGTGTGAAATTGGATGATTGTATTTGAGCTCTCTCAAGATCTGCTCCAACTAAATATCCACCTTGAATCCTCGTGTAATCAATTACGGCTTCCTTCAAATCAACACCAGATAAATCGGCACCGGGCATCTCCATCATTTTCCTATCCATTTTACTCAAATCGATATGGATATTGGGATTTTCTTGTCTCACTTTTTTTATCCACTCGTTCCATTTCTGACAATTATTCCCTTCCTCCACAGATTTGATTAATAACCTTAATTGATCCCAGTTTGCCATCAGTTTTTCTCCTTATAAACAAATTCATTTCTTATTAAATATAGATTCATAATGCAAATAAACCGGATTTTTCAACTCATATCTTTAAAAAATCTGTTATTTTTAGTGGTCAATATTAACCACTATGTGTATAATATTAGCCAGATAAAATTCACAAAGGTAGTGCAATAGCAATTTTTCAACAACGTAAACTGCTCATAATACATTAATTAATGCGCGGTGTAATTCCCGCTACAAATCTGGCATAGGTATTGCTTTATAATCATTTTAGAGAAAACAATCACGGAGGGTTTTAAAAATGGAAGTCAATCACAGCCTTAGATTCATTTACAAAGCGACTAAGTTATTCATTACTTGTCTTCTTGTTGGCAGTTTTTTTATCCTTATAAGGGTATTCATTGAGACTTTGTTTCATTAATTAATATTACCGTTTAATTCATTATTTCTTTCTATATTACCTCAAAAATCTCCGCCAATTACTATACCAAAATATCCAGAATAGTAAAAAACATAAAAATCAAGCTTGCAGTACTGTTAGCTAAAAAAAACGCTTCATTAATGCGGGAAATATCTTTTGCACTTACAATACTATGCTCATAAATCAAGAGGACTACAACAATCCCCACTCCTATCAGATAAATTGTCCCAAATCCATAGCTTCCAAAAAACATCAACAGAAACAAGATAAGAACATAGATTAAATGAAAAATTCTTGATATATTAATTGCCTTTTGTTTCCCGAACTTTTGTGCAATAGAATGTAACTTCATCTTTAAATCAAATTCATAGTCTTGAAGAGAATACAAAATATCAAACCCCGCAACCCAAAAAATTACCGCTAACATCAACAAAAATGGCTCTACTGCAAATCTTCCTTGAACGCCTATCCAGCTTCCCAGCGGCGCAAGCGCTAATGCTAATCCCAAACAAATATGTGTAAAATATGTAAACCTCTTTGTTAGTGAATATCCGAGAATTATTATTAAGGCAAGAGGTGAAAGATAAAACGCAAGCGGATTTAAAAGATAAGCAGAAACTTCAAATATTATTATCATCAAGGTAATAAAAACACCGACATATTGAAACGAAACTTTTCCTGATGGTAAATGCCAATTTTTTGTGCGTGGATTTATTTTGTCCACATCATAATCTGCAATTCTATTAAATGCCATCGCAGAACTTCTCGCAGACACCATCGCTATAATTATCAAAATCATTTTGCTGATTGGAGGAACACCTTTTGCCGCCATAAACATCCCAATAAAAGCATAAGGAAGGGCAAAGATAGAATGACTGAACCTTATCATCTCTAATGTTAATTTAAGCTTCTTTAACATTTCACCAATCCATAATTGAGAATTCTATCTAAAATGATGCCTTATTAAATAAGTTAAAAATAAATTTGATTTAATTAATAGAGATAGGACAAAGATAAGAAAGCAAAAATTATTGAATAAAAGTCTTTCACTTGGGTTTAACAATGACTACGGAATTATCGCTTCCCCACACATTTTGAACATAATTATGTGCTGCATAATCATTATACCACTGAGCACCAACTTTATATTTATACTCATACTCACCGGGTAAAAGCTTAAGTTCTATAAACCATTTGCCATCCTGTCTTTTTTTCAATGGGTGGGATCCTTCATCCCAATTATTGAAATCCCCCACTAAATAGACCTGCTCATCAGTAAAGTAATCAAATATAAAAATTACCTTCCCCTCAGAGGTTATTTCTATCATTTTACACCTCTTCTCAAAATTACTGTTCAGATAATTTGTATATCTTCATCATATTAGTGGAGCCAACAGAATACGTTTTGCCTGCAACTACAACTACCTTATCTCCTCGTTTTAAGAAACCTTTTCTCAAAATAAGTTCTTCACCTTTTTTAATCATTTTATCTGTGTTATCACCAAATTTTGACATTAACGGTTTAACACCCCAATAAAGAGCCATCTTGTGATAAGCCTCTTCAAGAGGTGTTAAGGCTATTATTTCAGCTTCAGGTCTCTGTTTCGCAATCAATAATGCGGTTGAGCCAGACAACGTAAAAACGACAATAGCCTTTGCCTTCGACTCTTTAGCGGCATACCAGACAGAATTAGCTATCGCTTTTACAGAGGAATCATCATTCTCATCAAATTGTTCCCGATGTTTAATTCTAAAAGGACTCTGTTCCGATTCCTCAGCTATTTTAACCATCGTTTTCACTGCTTCGACAGGATATTTACCTTGTGCGGTTTCACCTGATAACATCAATACATCTGTTCCATCAAAAATAGCATTTGCCACATCCGAAGCCTCAGCCCTTGTTGGAGTAGGATTATTCATCATCGACTCTAACATCTGGGTTGCTGTAATAACAATTTTGCCCGCATCATTCACCTTAGCTATTATCTGCTTTTGCAAAATCGGAACAACTTGTGTGGACATTTCAACACCCAGATCCCCGCGTGCTATCATTACTCCGTCTGATACTGTAATGATTTCATCTATTCGCTTAACAGCTTGTGGCTTTTCAATCTTGGCTATAATCGGAACTGTTCTTCCGTTTTTTTTCATCAACCTCTTCAAATCTATAATGTCTTGAGGTTTCCTGACAAATGATAACGCCACATAATCAACACCATTTGATAAACCAAATTGAAGGTCTTCCCTATCCTTTCTTGTCAGTGATGGCACGCTAACATCAACATTCGGGAGATTAATTCCCTTATGTTCCTTAAGATACCCTCCTGTTAAAACTCTACAAATTATATCCTTATTAGCCTTTTCAATAACCCGTAACGACATCAATCCATCGTCGAGTAATATGGTATCACCGATAGAAACATCTTTATGCAAATTTTTGTATGTTGTAGGAATAACAGAGCCTGAACCTAATACATCTTTAGTTGTAATTTTAACAGTATGACCTTGTTTAAGATAGATAGGTTCGCTATTTTTTAATTTACCCACACGAATTTTAGGTCCTTGTAAGTCCTGAAGAATTGCCACAGGTTTCTTCAAATTTTTAGCAATTGCTTTAACTTTCTTGATTGCGCCCAAGTGTGATGAATAGTCACCGTGAGAGAAGTTTAATCTGAAAACATCAACACCCGACTTGATTAACTTCTCTATAATAGCTTCAGAAGAAGAAGCGGGACCAAGCGTTGCTATAATCTTTGTTTTTCGCATAGATTCATAATCTTAATTTTTAAAGATAATATACAATTCCCAATGATAATTAGTCAACCAAAATAATGTATTAATAAATCAAAAAAAGATAATAATACAACTTTGATTTTCAATCATTTCTATTTATTAAAAAGTTATTCATAATAAATATCTGAATTACCAAATTTCAAATTAATATTTTTATTGACAGATGAAAAATATAGACGGTAACATCTTTTTAATTTTTTAATGTGTATATTAAGACAATGAAAACCCCAGAATATTTGTCATATAACAAGTATCACCTTTTCAGATACAGTGCATTGATAAATGTTTATCATCACTGGCGCCGCTGGCGCATCCAACCTTAATTTTCACGAACTTTCTCTTTTCTTTTTATATAAAATCCCAAATTAATAAATTCATAGAATAAAGCAATATGTTAGCTAAAAGAATCATACCTTGTTTAGATGTAAAAGAAGGTCGAGTCGTAAAAGGCGTAAATTTCGTCAATCTTATTGATGCAGGAGACCCGGTCTTAGCTGCAGAGGCTTATGATAAAGAAGGGGCTGATGAGATTGTCTTTCTTGATATCACAGCTTCTTACGAGAAACGCAACATTATGATAGATGTTGTCAGAAAAACCTCAGAAAAAGCCTTTATGCCGATGACAGTTGGAGGAGGTTTAAGGACTCTCGATGATATTAAAAATCTACTCAGAGCTGGTGCTGATAAGGTTTCATTAAATACTTCGGCAGTAAAAAATCCGAAACTTGTGGCTGAAGGCGCTACTCGATTCGGTTCTCAATGCATCGTTGTGGCAATTGATGCGAAACGAGTTGTCGATAAAAAGGGTAAATTCACAGGCAAATGGAAAGTCTACATTAATGGTGGTAGAACACCGACTGGAATTGACGCTTTGGAATGGGCAAATAAAGTTGAAGAATTGGGTGCAGGTGAAATATTATTGACAAGTATGGATTGCGATGGAACAAAAGATGGCTATGATATAGAGCTGACTCGTACCATATCCGAATCTTTAAAAATACCAATCATTGCTTCAGGAGGTGCAGGAACACTCGAACATTTTTATGAGGCATTATCAGAAGGGAAAGCAGATGCTGTCCTTGCCGCATCAATTTTCCATTTTAGAGAACTTACAATTAAAGAAGTAAAAGAATATCTAAAATTAAAAGGTGTTCCCGTTAGACTCTGAAATACTGTAGCGCGACATTTATGTCGCAACAAAATTGGTAGCCACAGGCTTTAGCCTGTGCTAAATAAATGCAATCTAAAGATTGCGACTACCAAACTTGTGGTTAACATAATTTATTAACAAAAGGAGAAAAAATGCTACTACTTAAAAAGCTGAAGTTTGATTCCAATAATCTTATCCCCGCAATTATTCAAGATTATCAGACGGGTGAAGTTCTAATGCTCGGCTATATGAGTCCAGAAGCCTTAAAGACAACAATTGAGAAAGGCAAGGTCTGCTTTTATAGCCGTGCCAGAAAAAAATTATGGGTTAAAGGAGAAACATCTGGCCACGTTCAAATTGTTAAGGAAATAAGATATGATTGTGACGGTGATACCTTGCTTATAACAGTAGAGCAAAAAGGTGGTGCTTGCCACTTAGGATATAAATCCTGCTTCTTCACAAAATATGAAAGTAGAAAAGGTTCTATCATCGATAAAGAAAAAGTCTTTAATCCTAATGATGTTTATAGAAAAGAAAATAATCCGGGTGGTTGATTCATTAAATCCCATAAGGTGTGATAAATTCACTTCTTTAAACCAACATATATGTAAAATAAAAGTATAGGTAACATTTATGAAATTTTATCCAAGTAAAGAAGAGTTTATTGAAAAAGCTAAGGAAGGAAATCTTATTCCTGTTTATTGTGAAATTCTCGCAGATTGCGAAACACCTGTATCCGCTTTACAAAAATTAGATTCGGGACAATATGCTTTTCTACTTGAAAGTGTTGAAGGTGGTGAAAAAATTGGTCGTTATTCTTTCGTGGGAGTTGAACCTTCTATAATCTTCAAAAGTAAAGGGCAAGAGGTCGAAGTAATTTACCAAACAGGTGCAGAAGTTATCAGAACCAAGAAAAATCCCCTGCTTATCCTGAGAGACATCCTTGATAGATACAAACCTGTTATGGATAGTAAATTATCTCCCTTCTTTGGAGGAGCTGTAGGCTATATTGGCTACGATATGATCAGATTTGTCGAGGAGATTCCTGATAAAAATCCTGATGAACTCAATGTCCCCGATTCCTTTTTTATGATAACTGATTCTATCCTTATTTTCGATAATGTTTTGAACACCATCAAAATTGTTTGCAATGCTCACATCACAAATTCCATCGAGAATGCTTATGCGAATGCAATTAATAAGATAGAATTATTTCTTGAACGACTGGAATCCCCTATAATCGCTTCATTCAAAGAAACGGCTATTACAAAAGAAATTCCAATTCAATCAAACTTTAAAAAAGAAAACTTCGAATCCGCAGTTGAAAAGTGCAAAGAATATATTAAAGCCGGTGACATTTTTCAAGTCGTCATCTCTCAAAGATTCGGTTGCGAAGTCCAATCAGATGGATTCGATTTATATCGAGCATTAAGATACATCAACCCATCACCTTATATGTTCTATCTCAAATATGGTGATTTAAAAATCATCGGCTCAAGTCCTGAACTCCTTATTAAAGTCAAAGATAATAATATTCAACTTAGACCAATCGCTGGAACACGCAGGAGAGGTGTGAATTCCACAGATGATGATAAACTAATTAAAGACTTATTGTCGGACGAAAAAGAAAAAGCCGAACACCTGATGCTCGTTGATTTAGGCCGAAATGATGTTGGTAAAGTCAGCGAAATTGGCTCAGTAAAAGTGGATGAATTTATGGCGATTGAAAAATATTCTCACGTGATTCACATCGTCTCCAATATCGTAGGAAAATTAAATAAACAATATGACTGCTTTGATGCCCTTATGTCAGCCTTTCCCGCAGGAACTTTAACAGGCGCACCCAAAATCAGGGCAATGGAAATCATCGATGAAATTGAACCGACTAAAAGAGGTCCTTATGGTGGTTGCGTGGGTTATTTTAGCTACGATAAAAATCTTGACTCCTGTATTACCATAAGGACAATCGTTATGATTGGCAAAACTGCATATATCCAGGCTGGAGCAGGCATAGTCGCTGATTCAGTTCCAGAGCGAGAATTCGAGGAAACGGTTAATAAGGCAAAAGGAATGTTCAAGGCTATTGAACTTGCCGAAGGAGCTTTAGAATGATTCTACTCATCGACAATTATGATTCGTTTACATATAATCTTTATCAATATATGGGAGAGTTGGGTGCAACTTTTAACGTTTTTCGTAATGATAAAATTACTATCAAAGAAATTGGAAAAATGAATCCTGAAAAGATTGTCATTTCGCCCGGTCCTTGCACTCCGAAAGAAGCCGGGATTTCAAAGAATGTCGTAGAAGAATTTGGTTCTGAGATTCCTATTTTAGGTGTTTGTCTTGGTCATCAATGTATTGGTGAAGTCTATGGTGGCGATGTTGTAAGAGCTCGTAGAATTATGCACGGGAAAATTTCACCAATTAATCATACAGGGAAATATATACTTGAAGGATTACCTAATCCATTCGAGGCAACTCGTTATCATTCATTGATTGTTAAAAAAGAAACTCTTCCAGACTGTTTTGAAATTCTTGCCTGGGCTGATGAAGATGAAATTATGGCTCTGAAACATAAAGAATTCCCTGTATTCGGTGTTCAGTTTCATCCAGAATCAATCGAAACAAAAGTCGGAAAACAAATTCTTAAAAAATTCTTAGAGATAAAATAGAGGGAGAACAAATATGGTAAAAGAGTATATTGGAAAGGTTGTAATTGGAGAAAACCTCACAGAAGAAGAAAGCTATGACACCATCAACAAAATAATGAGCGGAGAAGCTTCTGACGCACAGATAGCTTCCTTCATTACGGCATTGAGAATGAAAGGTGAGACTCCCGAAGAAATCATTGGTGCCGCAAAGGTGATGCGCGAAAAAGCTACGATGATTCACTGCACTGACCCGGTTGTCCTTGATACTTGTGGCACAGGTGGTGATGAAACAGGAACATTCAATATCTCCACAGTGGCGGCATTAATCTCTGCTGGAGCAGGCGTGACAGTTGCCAAGCATGGCAATAGAGCCGTATCAAGTAAATGTGGAAGCATTGATGTGCTTAAACAATTGGGTATTAAGATAGATATTTCTCCAGCAGAAGTCGAAAAATGCGTAAACGAAATTGGAATAGGTTTTCTTTTTGCACCCATCTATCATTCCGCAATGAAATATGCTATCGGACCCCGAAGGGAAATAGGGATAAGAACAATTTTTAATATCGTTGGACCCTTGACAAATCCTGCTGGTTCGAAGCATCAACTCCTCGGTGTATTTGACCAAAAATATTTGGAAACGGTGGCTTTTGCCCTTGATTCTCTTGGTAGTAAACATTCCCTGATTGTATGCAGTTCCGATGGAATCGATGAAATAACAACAACAAGTGTAACTAATGCTTATGAGTTAAAAAATGGAAAGATTAAAGACTTTGTCATTGACCCGGAACATTTCGGTTTCAAACCCGCAAAATTAGAAGAATTACTCGGAAACACACCAGAAGAGAATGCGCAGACTATTCTCGATATTCTTGAAGGAAAAGAAGGATACAAAACGGATGTCGCCATATTAAATGCTGGGGCTGCAATTTATGTCGCAGATAAGGTAGAATCCATAAAAGAAGGGATCGAATTGGCAAGGAAGTCAATTAAATCCGGTATGGCTAAAGACAAATTGCAAACCTTAATTAAATTTACTAATCAATTTGAACAATTCACATAGGAAAATTTCAGACAGGATAACAGGATTAACAAGCTATTTTATTATCCTGAACATCCTTTTATCCTGTCTAAAAATAGAATTCAAAAATGATACTAAATGAAATAGTTAAATACAAAAAAGACTTTATTAAAGATCAAAAATTCAAAGTCCCGCTAAAAAAACTTATCTCACAAATACAAGATTTACCTGAAACTTTAAACTTTAAACAAACAATTAAAAAAACCACCAAAATCAATCTGATAGCTGAAATAAAGAAGGCATCGCCATCTAAAGGCATAATACGAGAAGATTTCAATCCTGAAAAAATCGCAAAAATCTATCAGGAAAACAATGCTTCAGCAATATCTATCCTCACCGATGAAAAGTTCTTCCAGGGATCAATCGAATACCTCAAATCAATTAGAAAAGTAGTAAATATCCCAATCTTACGAAAAGAATTTATCATCGATGAATATCAAATTTACGAATCAAGAATTGCTGGAGCTGATGCTATTCTACTTATCGTTTCAATTCTTGATAAGTATCAACTTCAAGATTTTAAGGAACTATGTTCTGAATTGAATCTCTCCATATTATTAGAAGTGTATAATAAAAAGGAACTGGACATTGCCCTTGAATTTGATTTTCCAATCATTGGCATTAATAACAGAAATTTACAGACCTTTGAAGTAGATATTAACAATACCATTGAATTAGTAAAATGTATCCCTCGTGATAAAATCAAAGTGAGCGAAAGCGGGATTTCGAATTACGAACAAGTGAAATTATTAGATGATAACAACATCGATGCTATTCTTGTTGGCGAAACTCTGGTGCGAGAAAAAGACATCGCTAAAGCAATCAAAAATCTAATGAATAAAATTTGAATATTTTTTTATCTGCGGAAATCCGTTTCAATCAGTGTCAATCCGCGTTCTATTCTGGATATCTGACTATGATTAAAGTAAAAATATGTGGTATAACCAATCTTGATGATGCTCAGTTCGCCATCCAATCTGGGGCATCCGCTCTGGGATTTATATTTGCGGAAAGTCCAAGAAAAGTCTCTAAGGAAATTGTCAGAGAGATTATAAATAAATTAGAGACCGACATCTCGGGTCAATTCCCAATTTTTAAAGTAGGTGTATTCGTCAACGAAAATATAAATACCATAATTGAGATTGCGAAATATTGCCAACTCACTCACATACAACTTCACGGTGATGAATCACCGGAATACTGTGAACAGCTTACTTTCCCAATTATAAAAGCTTTTAGATTACAGGATAAATTAGGGACTAATGCAGGGAACGGTTTCAAACCGTTCCCTACAAACAATTTGGGGACAGACGACTTGCATCAGTCCCAAAATCTTGTACAGGAAATAAAAAAATATCAGACTATTTATGCATTCTTATTAGACACATATCATAAAGGGATTTATGGAGGCACAGGAAAGCAATTTGATTATAAGTTATTAAAAGATTTACCGAGAGACAAGGTATTTTTCTTATCCGGTGGATTAAATCCTGATAATATTGTAGAGGTGGTACAAATCGCAAATCCCGACTGGGTCGATATCTCAAGCGGAGTAGAAATCTCACCAGGCAAAAAAGATAAATCAAAAATACAAAAATTGTTCCAAAACCTGAAATCAGCGAATCTGATATCAATACCATAGAGGACAAAATTGAAAATATTTAAGCTTAGTCTGACAACATTCGTAACGAGAACTTTCTTAGCAGGCATTTCATTTATTACAGGACTAATCATCCTTAAAAAGCTTCAACCTGATGGAAGCGGAATATATTCCCTGGCTGTTCTGATTCCTTCCACAGTAACTCTCCTGTGCAATCTGGGACTCGGTCTCGCCAATACTTATTATTCCGCAAAAAAGAAATTTCCCATAAATATTATCCTCGGAAATTCAATTCTTTATTCTATTATAGTAGGTATTTCACTTATTATCGTTATCACAATTGGATTTGAAATTGGGTTACTCAAACCTTATTTAAAAATCGAAGAGAAATATTTCCTCTCAGCAATCTGGACGATTCCTATACTATTAATGTCGAACTTTTTCATCTCAATCCTGCAAGGTCTCGGAAATATCATCAAATGCAACATCATTAATTTTGCACGAGCTGTATTCTTTCTCATCCTATTAATAATCGCTCTATTTTTATTTGGCACGAATATTCAGAGTGTAATCTTAATCTGGTCGATAAGCTGGATTATAACGGTTATAATGGGCTATTTCGACATTACAAAAATCACCAAATCAAAAATTGGATTCAGTCTATCCGTCTTCAAAGAATCGTTATCTTACGGACTGAAAGGTTATCCTGCTAACATATTTTCATTTCTAAATTACCGTCTTGATATGTTTTTAATAAATTATTTCTTAGGGGATTATCAATTAGGATTATATTTCGGTGCAGTGTTATTTGCTGAAACACTCTGGTTCTTGCCGAATGCTGTAGGCTTTGTTCTATTCCCCAAGACAGCCACTCAGGATAAGGAACAATCAGTCAACTTAACAGAGAAAATTACAAGACTTATCGGAACCGTGGTAATACCATTCGGGCTTGGATTGATAGCTCTCTTTTACATTTGCATTCATATATTCATTCCCAAATACGCAGGTTCCTTTATTCCATTTCTCATATTACTTCCGGGGATTGTTATTTTCAGTATGGATATGATAGTCTCGAATTATTTTCTTGGTGAAGGAAAACAACTTTATAATTCCATTGGGGCGGGATTAATGTGCATTCTCAATGTTATCTTGAATTTTATTCTCATTCCGAAATGGGGAATAAACGGCGCCGCATTTGTTTCATCCATCACATACATCTTCGGCACAATCTACTCCTTCATCGTCTTCAAAAAACTCACAGGCGAAAAAATAACTTCTCTTCTATTCCTCCAAAAAAGCGATTACAAAGATGTCCGAGATGCTATCAAAAGTCTGAAAGATGAGATAAAATGACCTTTCAACAAATTATCTTACCACGAAAATCACAAAGAACACGCAAAAAAGAATTTTGACAGGATATACAGGCTTTCTGTGATTTTAATAAAAACGCAGTTAATATTTTTTATTAAAATTTTCTTCGATAGGTTATATAGAATTTTAATGCAGTTCAGGATATATATACCAAGCCATCAAAAAATAGTTTAATAAAAAATCCCATGGTTATTCAAAATAAAAAAGGGGTTCAGGTTTACTGAACTCCCTAATCAATATTTATTAGATGTTAGGGCGGGGAAACCCCGCCCCTACAACTGAATTTTACGTTGTGTATCTTTGCGACATAAATGTCGCACCACATCGCACTACATCAATGGTACAGGGTAGAGAAATCTTGTTTCTAAGGTCCACCTTGGGAACAAGAACTATATTCATCAAAGCCCTCGCTTTGATACCTTCTTGTAAGGGACGCATATATGCGTCCCCTACATTACTGAAGCGGGGGCTTCTGAGCATATTTTCATTCTCAAGCAGGGCTTGGGAACGAGACAAATATGATTTAAAATAGGCTAATCAAAGGAAGAAATTTAACAAATTGGTCAATTTGCTTGGTTAGATATGAACCATTAGGTACACAACACTTGATGAGAATAAAAAAAATTTATTCAATAACCTTATTTTGGTTTTATCTTCACATTTGATAAATCAATGCTATTAAACTTATCTTTAGGAGGCTCTTTCTCCTTTTCTTTTGGTTGTGTTCTATCTGGTTGGAACCTTCTGTTTGTAGGTGGGAATGGTTTGATTTCTAATTTTGGATTGCTATTGACAGACTCAATGTGAGAAATGGCGTGCTTATAAATTAAATTCTGTTTACCGTTGCTCGATACAATCACGGTAAAATTATCAAAGCCTTTCACAATGCCCCTGAAACTCACTCCATTGACCAAAGAGAATATCAGCTCTGCTCCCTCTTTCCTTGCGACATTGAGAAAATTATCCTGTAGATTCATTAAGAAACCTCCTGAAACTTAACACATAAAACTTTAAATTAGTTTTTATAATATTTGCCCGAATAGGCATTTTCAAGCTTTTTCTTAAGCATATTCACAATTCGCTTTTCTTCTGAATGACTCAAATTTACTTCTTCAAATTGCCCTTGATGTTTAAACCAGGTTATCTGCCTTTTTGCATATTTCCTTGTTGCCTGTTTTATATCTTTTACCATTTCATCGAATGAAATCTTACCTTCTAAATAATTCACCATCTGTAAATAACCGATGGATTTAAAAGGCTTCAGTTCTTTCGAGTATCCCATATTAAGAATTTTTTTCACTTCATCTTTCAGCCCTCTCTCTATCATCTCATCAACGCGTTTATTAATCCTCTCATACAATTCATCTCTATCCCGATTCAAAAAAATTGATAACGGATCGTAAATTCCCTTCCTTTTCTCTTTAGATTTATAAATTTCTGATAATGGAATTTGAAATTGCCGATAAACTTCAAGAGCTCTTAATATCCTTGTCTTATCATTCGGTTTAATTTTTTTCGCCGATACTTCATCGACCTTACACAATTCCTGATATAAAACCTGCAATCCTTTTTCTTCCAACTCTCGTTTCAATTCTTGCCGAATTTCGGTATCAGGCTCAATATCGGCTGTCAAACCTTCAACAAGTGACTTAATATATAATCCCGTTCCCCCTACCAGAATCGGAATTCTACTTTTATTATATATCATTTTTATTGCACTGTCAGCATCATTTATAAATTTTGCCGAATTATACTCTTCATCAGGTTCACATATATCGATAAGATGATGAGGTATTTTACGTCTCGTTTTTAAATTTGGTTTAGCAGTCCCAATATCAAAATATTTATAAACCTGCATCGAATCAGCATTAATTATCTCTGTATCAAGCTCTTCTGCCAATGCGACGGCGACATTACTTTTACCAACTGCAGTTGGTCCTGCTAATATAAGCAAGGGGCAGGATTTCTTAATTAGTTCTATACTCATAACTTCTAAAACCTCGTTAATTCATAAGACTTGTTAAAGTAAACATTATCTGGACTAACACATCTAAAGTATTAGTTGACAATTATCAGATAATAAACATATAAGATTATTTATCATCATCTATTAATTATTAGGATTCAAAAAATGAGAGAATTTAATTACACAATAATTCTGGAAAAGGAAGAAGATGGTAGCTACCACGTTTTTTGTCCCGCCCTTTCAGGTTGTCATTCTCAGGGTAATACTTATGATGAAGCTATAGAAAACATTAAAGATGCGATTAAACTCTATATCGAAAGCCTTAAGGCACATAATGAACCGATTCCTGTAGAAGACATAACAATTAAACCAATCAAAGTAGCAGTATGACTCCTCATTTACCACAAATAAAAGCAAAAAAGTTTATTAGGATTGTCTTAAAATTAGGTTTTGAATTTGATAGGCAATCCAGTTCGCATTCCATTTATTATCGAAAATCTGATAAGCGCCGTGTTGTAATTCCTATACATTCTGGAAAAGATATTAAACCCAAAACATTATCAGGAATCATCAAGGATTTAGGTTTGACAACAGACGAATTCCAAAAATTACTATAATACTCTTACAGGATTTATTTTTTTAAGTCGTATCCTGACAATCCAGTAAATCCTGTCAAAAACTTCTTCATTTCTTATTCTCTTGTTACTGCTTCCTTACTCTTAATTGTTCATTGTCCATTTTAAATTTTAAATTGTATTTCTTTATTTCCTCTTAAAGTTCTTATCCAATTGCTCCTTTGTAATCACAATAATTGTTGGTCTTCCATGCGGGCAGGTATAGACAAGTCTCGTTTGACCCATCAACTTGATTATTTCTCGCATCTCTTCTCTGGATAAATTTTGTCCTGATTTTATGGCTGACCTACAGGCAATTCTTGTTAAAATTCTATTTCGAACCTGATCACGTTCAACCAATGATTCTTTTTCTGAAAAATCATCGACAATGTCCTGAAGAAATCCTTCCACATCAAGATTGGGAACGTCTGATGGAACACCAGATATCAGAAATGTATTCCCACCAAAATGCTCTATCTCAATCCCATACTTCTTCAACTCAGGAATCAGTAACTCTATTATATGGGCAGAGGTTACAGGAACATCAGTGGTAATGGGAAAAAGCAAAGGCTGAATGGAAATTGAGCCAATCCTCTTCTGCAAGCCTTGATAAATCACTCTCTCATGAGCAGCGTGCTGGTCAATTAATACCAAATCATCGCCTTTTTGAGCTACGATATATGTTTTCCCAACCTGTCCAAGCGGTATTATTTCCTCAGCTTCAAATTCAGGCTCAAACTGGATTTCTTGTCGCATCAAATCAGAAAAATTTTCTTCACTTTGCACTTCCTTTGTTTCAGCACTAACCTCTACTTCATCCTTTTTCTGTATTTCCCTTTCTTCGATTCCTTGCCCAGTTTCTTCTAATTTTTTATTACGAAAAAGAACTTGAAAATCACTTTCTCTTTTCTCTTTATCTTCCAATTTATCAACCTGTCCGATGACAGTCTGCTGAAACTTTTTATATAGCAAATTTTCCTTATCAATTATTTCACTTTCATCTTTAGCAGAAAATGCGGACAAAGGATGTTCATTCGTCTTCTTGTCCTTTTCTCTCTTTAATTTCAACTTTATTGACAAATCGCTTGATTCCAATACTTCGAAAATTGCTCTGTATACCGCTGTCTTTATCAGATTGTTATTGGAAAATCTCACTTCTGCTTTTGTGGGATGAACGTTCACATCAACAAGATTATTAGGTAAATATATTTTTATCACAACAATTGGGAATCTACCTTGCGGGATAAGTGTTTTATATGCCTCAGAAATTGCATAACCTATCGATTGATTATAAATCGGTCTATCATTCACAAAGAGGAATTGATAACGCTTATCATTACGCGTTAATTCGGGTTTTGAAACATAACCTTCTATTCGAACAGGTGAAATTTCAAGCCTGACCTCTAATAAATTATCTTTCACTTGCGAACCGAGAAGGGAAATTATTCTTGAGAGCAAATCCTGATTCGCTGGTAAATCGAAGTAAGGTTTATCATTCTTAACAACTTTAAATCCAACTTCAGGATGAGCAAGTGCTTGTTTGATTATTGTCTGAATTATCTGTTGAGTTTCAGTCACCTCTGATTTAAGAAATTTTAATCTCGCAGGTGTATTATAAAATAGATGCCTTATACTAATCGTTGTTCCAACGGGAGCTCCGATGGTTGAAATATTTTCAACTTCTCCACCTTTTATCTTCAGCTTAATACCTTGTAGACTATCTTTCGCACGCGAGATTATTTCAAGATGAGTCACTGAGGCAATACTCGCTAACGCCTCTCCCCTGAATCCTTTTGTTTGAATATTAAAAAGGTCTTCCTCACTGGAAATTTTACTTGTGGAATGTCTCAACATTGCCAGTTTCACATCGTCTTCATCCATCCCAATCCCATCATCCACGACTTTAATATCTTTTCCCATATTATCAAAGGAGATCGTAATAATAGAGGCATGAGCATCAATGGAATTCTCGATTAACTCTTTAACAACTGAGGCTGGTCGTTCTATTACTTCCCCTGCGGCAATTTTATTAACTAAATTTTGTGATAATACCTTGATGTTACCCATAAATAAAACACGGAAATTAATTAACCACAATAAACACAAAGAAAAATTAATTTTGACAGGATTAACAGGATATACAGGATGCATTCTTTTATTATCCCATTTTAATCCTCTTCATCCTGTCAAGATTTCCTTATGTTCTTCGTGATCTTCGTGGTTTAGAAAAGTATTTTGGATTCGAGAAATTCGTGGTTAAATATTTTATCTAACAAAGTGAGGGATATCATCTTTGCTATGAACACCCATCTTTTCTGTATATTTTATCGCTGTGCCTTCGAGGTATTCATAATAGGTTATTCCCTGCATTATTGAAGGAAACGGAGTGCGTGGATTTTTTACCATTCCTCTCTTCTCCATCTTCTTTACAGTAATATTCTCTACAGCATCAGCACCCAATCTACAGGCGATTTTCCTCAATTGCAATAACTGTTGTTTCTTGGCTTCACCTTCAGATTTTGGAAATCCTTTAGACGAAATGACAGCAATAGAAGTATGTGGTTCTAACAATTCCCCTTCATAAAGGGCAATCTCAGTCCCTTTCGGTTTCTTCTTATACTTCTCTGTTGAAATCCTTTGAATCCTGTATGAACAGGAGACAATAAACATTAAACAGAACAAAACCAATATTATTTTAAAAATTCTTCCTACCATTTATCCCTCACAAATTTTTATCTTATTTAGTATCAATAACCATAATGGAATAATCTCCACAAAGTCAATTTATTTTTAACTATGATTTATTTCAGAATCAGGATTTCTTAACAAGAAGGAAGCAATATAAAAGACAAAAATTATTTTTGATTAGGATATTATGGATTATTCATTTATAAAAAAACGAATAATAATACTTTGTATTATGGAAGAAACTATTTATGGGATTATTGTCGTTTTTTTAATGAAGATAATAGTTGTTGTTTATCCACCAAAGGCAGAATAATTTTCCTATAAGCAGGATTAGTATTTAAAACAGAAAGCATTCCTCTTGTCCCTGATGTTGAAATATCTAAAAATGTAAGCATTAGACCATCTGGAATTTTATACTCACCTACCTTATTGCACGCAAAACTACTTTTAAAATCCTTTACTTGAAATCTATACAAGGCTTCAACTCCAAATAATTCATAATTTTCACTATCTTTATTGTAATAAAAATTAGCCTTAATGATAAATGAAAGAACGCCTTGCTCACCATCTATTTTTAATTCAAGACCTAATGCAAGATTTCCATGCGTAATGTCCTCTTCTTTCAGTTCAAATTCTAAAAAATCTTTTTCAAAATAGCTAATCTTCTTAATTTCAATGATTCTAAATTCTATTTTAGTTGTTAGTTCTTGTTCTTTTTTATTCATAATAATAGTCTCTTTTATAATTTCCTTATTATTTTTAATTGAGAATTGAAAATAGAACTTTTTTGATAGTCTGAATAAAAAGCTCTGTGTTTTTTTTCTGATATTGGTAATTCTATTATATTATTTTCTAAATTACTTATTTTAATAAAAATGGGTTTATAAAGAGTTTTTTCAGATAAAATATGAATGTCTAAATTAATAGCCTCAGCAATTTCAACCATTTTTCTAACGGTTATATTAGGAGTCTTATTAAACAGTTGAGAAATTGCTGAACGTGACTTACCTAACTTCCTCGATAAATCCGCTCTTGTAATATTATTTTTCTCCATATGTGTTAAAATTAGATGATAAAATTCATTTATCATACCCCAGGCTTTCTGGTTAACAGAAGGGGAACTTGAAAAAAAATCATCTATTTCTTTATATATATCTTTCGAACTCTCTTTCATATCGTTCTTTCTCCTTATTTAATTGCCTATAAAATTCATTTCCTAATGAATCTTTCTTTTTTAAAACATAAGCGAAAAAAATAATGTTATTACCTTTTGTTTGAAAAAAGAAAAACCTATGTGGCATAGGTTTTATCTCGCCATAATTGTAACCTTTCAAAGCTGGTTTGATTTTTAGAGATTTAAAATTTTCTATCGTTGCCATTTTGCAAATCAAATCTTTAATAATATCTTTTTCATCTTGACTCAATTTATAAAAATTATCCATTACTTTTGATCTCTTGTTTTCAACTACATAATAAACATTATAAATGGTTTGACCATATTTTTCAGGAATAGTCAATTTTCTAAACTCTATTTGATGTATCACCATTAATCAACAACCAATTATTGTTAAGGTATAAATTAACAGAATGCAAGAAAAAAGATTAAAAATTATTAGTTTCTGATACTTCTTAAAATGGTCTATTAATATTAAGATAGATTCTTTTCACCTCTTTTATAGAAACTATATAAAAAAATTGTGTAAGTCAATCAACTATCTATTTTCTAAGCATATAATATGTCCATCAATATCAAAATTGTCAAGAAATATGGAACATAAAAGATTTTAAATTAACTTAATCTATCATAATATTTCTTAACCAAGTTTTCAATTCACTGACTGTATTAAAAACAAAATCCGGTTCAAGGGCAAGGTCTTCTTCTCGGAAACAGCTATCCCATAAGGCTAAGCCAGATAGAACTAAGGAATTTTTTGCACATTTGATGTCTGCCATTGAATCACCAATTAAAATAACTTTGTCTTTCTCAAGATTGAATTTGTTTATAAACCTATTAACTCCTTCAGGGTCGGGTTTGGGTTTCTTGACATCACTCCCCGTTATAATCATTTGGAAATAATCTTTAATTTTCAGTTGATTTAACGTAATTAACGTACTCTCAATTCCTTTTCCTGTGTTTAGACATAGAATAATATTATTATTTTTACAAAGTTCGAGAACATCTCTGACTCCATCATACAACTGAACACAATGATTATGATTTTTTGTATAATATTCATAAAAATCATTCACAGCGCTTTCATAATTTTTCTTATCAACAAGATTGGCTAAAATTCCTTTCTCTGTTGGACCGAATAATTTGACCACTTCCTTCATCGTGAATTTTCTGTTTATATACTTTTCACCAATTAGATTAAATGTATCAAGAATCAAGCCAAATGAATTCACAAGGGTATTATCCAAATCAAAAATAATAGCGGATAAACTTTTGTGATTAAGTCCCATTTCTTTTAACTCCTGTGATTAATTAAAAACCTTACTGCCAAAAAACAAAGAACGAACTACGAAGGGCATGAGAAAAAAAATAATCTGACAGGATTAACAAGATATACAGGATTATTATTTCTTAATATTATCATATTAATCCTGTTCATCCTATCTAAGTATTTCATTTCTGTGATTTTGTGGGCAAATTCTTTTAATTTGTGTTGATTCGTGTAATTCGTGGTTAACTTCTATTTGCTTTCTTTAAACGCCTCTGCGAAGAGGGCAACTTTAAGATTATGCTGAGCTGATTGATTGTGAGGATTATTTTGAAGGCATTTTTTATAAGCATCTATAGCTTGCTGTAATAATCCTAATTCTTGATACTTAACACCTAAATTATACCAGGCAACATCATTTTTTGGATTTGCATTCGCAATATTAATATAATCCTGTAATGTAATTCCTCTTTCTTTTCTTACTCTTGGAGAAACAGAGGCATCAACAATGATGGGATTTCTTAATTTGCGAACCAAAAATTCCTTCGCCTTATTGACCCTATCAAATTCCAATTGAGCCAATTTTTTTAACTTTTCTCCCAAATGACTAACTTTATCAGGATGATATTCCTTTGCCCTCGTCTTATATGCCTTGACGACATCATCAACAGAAGCCGTAGGCTTTAAACCCAAGATTGCATACGCATCTTCTTCCTGAAAGGTTTCCATCAAACTTTCTTCCGTGACCTTTTTCTCTTTCTTGACTCCTTTAGAGAATATGGCTGTTTCCACACCTTTCATTAGCTTTTTCATTTGTTCAGGAATATTCACGCCAGTAAAATCAGCTTCGTCAATGTTCACATCCTTCAGATTAGCACCATTAATAACTGCATATTTTACATTAGCGCCTCTTAAATTTGCACCTGTTAAAATCGCATCAACCAATTTAGCCCCAACAAGATGTGCTCCACCCATCTTAGCTCCTGTTAAATCCGCTCTTCCAAAACTTGTATCTATCAGGTTCGCACCTTCTAAAACAGCACCGGCTAAAGAGGCATCGTCCAAAAATGCATTTGTCAAATTTGCCCTTTTTAAATTCGCATAGTTCAAATTGGCTCCTGTCAAATCAGCTCCAATCAAATCACTGTTAAACAAATTTGCCCCTGCTAAATTTACTTTTGATAAATTCATATTATTCATCTTCTTATTCGACAAATCTGCCTGGGTCAAATCTACCTGTGCAACATTCTTTTTTAAATCTAACCACTTTTTATATTCCTTTTTCCCCGATACAACTCCAATAAATATTTCATAATGTTCTTTATCCGCCATTTGTCTTCTCCAACTGTAGGGAACGGTTTAAAACCGTTCTCTACAACTCTCTATGAAGTAGAAGGTCTTTCAAATAAAAGTATATCGTTTGTATCTTCCCTAATTGTTTTAGGTAAAAGATAGGGAGCTCTTGTTTCATTATCATAGTTTATTTTCACATCAATTCCGTAAACATCTTTAATTATTTCGGGTTTGATTATATCAACAGCATTGCCTATACCAAATATACTGCCATCCCTCATTAAAACTAATCTCGAGCAATATAATGATGCAAAATTTATATTATGTGTTACTATTATTATCGTAATTTTTTTATTTTGATTTAATCTCCTTAAAAGATTATAAACTTCAATTTCGTATCTGATATCCAGAGCAGATGTGGGTTCATCAAGAAGAAGAGACTCGGGTTCTTGGGCTAATGCCCTCGCAATTATAACTCTCTTTTTCTCACCGCCACTTAAATCCACATACAACCTTTCCCCCATATCTTTTAAATCAGTTATCTCAAGACACTGTTTAACTATTTCAATATCCTTCTTGCCTTCGAAACCCAACATCCCTATGTAGGGATACCGTCCCATCATCACGATTTCAGATACAGTAAAAGGGAAATTGATAAAAGTTTCTTGTGGAACAAAGCCAACTTCCTTTGAGATTTGCGTCTGTTCGACTTTATTTAAACTCTGCCCTTTATAATAAATCTTTCCCTTCTTTTCTTTTAAGATTTTGTTAAGCAATCTTAAAAGAGTTGTTTTCCCTGAGCCATTGGGACCTATGATTCCGACAAATTCACTTATCTCAATATCCAATGATATATCTTTAATAACATCTTTTTCATCATAGGCAAAACTTATGTTTTTAATCTGGTAAAGTTTTTCCATATTTCCCATTTACATTACTGAAATTAACAATGTAGTGAACGCAGAAATGCGTTCAGAAAATGGAACGCACAATGTGCGTTCCCTACAAATTTATGAGATTCTTCGCTGCTCCTTCACTTCGTTCAGGACTTTGGCTCAGAACGACATTTTTGAATTGTCAGTTGTCAGTTGTTAGTTGTCAGTTTCTCATTTTAAATTTTCTTAATTACCCTGTTCATCCCTGTTAATACACTCTTTTATCGCCTTGGCAATAATTTCATTTCCTAACGCTGTTGGATGAATGGAATCTACTAATATCTCATCATATTTTTGTTCACGAAATGCAGATATAGTATCAACAAGAGGAATATTGTTTTCCTGAGCAACTTTTTTCATTGCTTCATAATACGTCTTATAAAAAGGATTTCTTAAATATAGACTCTCATAAAGCATTTCATAAATAAAAATAAGTTTGAAATTGTTCTCTTTTGATAATCGCACACATTCACGCAGATTTCCCTCAAACTCCTCTACAGGTACCTGGCTCTTCTTTGTAGGTTCCTTAATAGTCTCAACAATACTTTTAATTTCCTTAATAATCCCCGTAAAAATTCTACAATTCAACAAATAATGTTGAATGGGTGAATAATGTTCAATACTTCTTTTGATATAACTCCAAACCCTCGACTGTGTATCCGGCAACCACCAAGGAGATATTCCATCATTCCCACCAAACATTAACGTTACTATATCTGGTTTCAAGATCAACAAATCCCTTTTCAATTGCAAAAGTCCATCAAGTGTCGTGTAGGCTTCTTTGCCAGCATTTATCACCTCATAATGTTTCTCATTATATTTATCGTTTAACAAGCGCTCAAGAATTTTCGGATATTTCTCTTCATTTTTACTAACACCCACTCCGAGCGTTGCTGAGCCACCTTGACAAATAATTCTTGTTATCCCTTCCTGTTTAAATCTTGAAAACTTTTCACCACAAAAAATGAATGACCTCGTGTACGAATTCCACATTTCTTCTGCTCTGAGAGGACTAAACATAAATTCATCCCGAACATATCCACCCTGCCAACTTCCTCTCCAGAACCTATCATAAGGAGAATTTTCAATGGCTTTTTCTCCAACAATAAAAACTAAGATACAAAAGATAATCGTCAACAAATTAAAACTTAGCGGATGCCTGATATTCACAAGAATATAAAGATATTTAAGGATTAATGCTATCAATATTCCCAGATAAATTAATCCTATATAATAATTATGATGATTAAATATCAGAACAATACAAAATAAAGGAATCAAAGTTGAAAAATCATAATAAAATACTTTCCGAGCATTTATTTTTAATATTACAGAAATCAGAAGAGAATAACTTAACGATAAAATTATAACAAAAAGGGGGATTAAAAAATATCTTAAACTCAATACAAATTTTTCTATCACCCACAATAGATGGGGGAAAAATCCACTCCATTCATCAATATAACTTTCTGTAGCTGAAGCCCACAAATCAAATTTCTTAATCCTCAAACCATCACTCATAGGGACAAAACCAATCTGCCCACTCCTGTAATTCTCATCTCTATATTCATCAACTATCTCACCATCAATTAAAGCAAAAAACTTATCACCCTGAGTGATAATTCCAATTCTTAACCATTGATTAAATTCAAGATTAAGTTTATGTGGAATCTTACCATACCCTTCACTTTTTATGAAACCAGCTTCTGCAAATTGTGACGTTGTATCAAGCTTGAATGCATACCAGTAAGGCACATTGTTTTCTTCCGGTCTTACAAACTTCCGAAAAAATATCTCAAACTTTTTCCCTTCTTCAACGAAAACATCAAAATAAACTTTAAAATCCCGGATATTAGTTTGCCTTGAGAACAATGTATCTCCAATATTAAACAACTTTTCCTGCTCCACAAATACTTCTCTTTGACTATCAAAGATTGAAACAGATTTTTTAGGCACAACAAGTGTAAATAAAAGTAACAACAAAATCGGGAATATGATGAAAACTAATTGGAATATCTTATCAGAACATAATTCTTTTATTGAATCCTTGAAAACAAATTTTTTTGTGCCTTCATCATAGAATAAGAGTAACTTTCTATGAATAATAACAAACAAAAATTTTAAGAACAAAGTAATAATTAAAGGATAGATAATGAGTCGATAAAAACTTATTGTTTGATAATTTACCTTTATTAGAAACAGTTTATTTAGTGGATTAAAAAAAGTTATCACAAAAGGCAAATACGTGAATATATCAAATATCAATATCTTTCTTAAATCGATTTTCATTATTAATGATAAGAAATAGGAATATCCAAACCAGATAAGGAAGAACGCGATAATAGATATAAGCAAAACTCTTATGATGTATTGAGCGTTTAAGCGTGGATTCTTAAAATCTTCAACAAACTCGAATGCAGCTTTATTCTTAATGCCATCGATCTCAATTTTATCAATATAAATGGCAGGCTGGTCACCAGTCGATAATCCCCAATATCCCGTTTTATATTCATCATTGCTATATTCACAGACTTTCTTTCCATTTACATAAGCTTCAAAGTTTCCCTGATTTATTCTGACCTCAACATCATAATATTTCCCATTCAAATCTTTTATCAAATCATTGTAAATCTTCTGTGGATAGACATAATTATTTGTGCGGTGAAAATTTAATTTTTCTATCGACAAATTCGTGGGTATATCTTTATCAAAAGAACCTTCAAAAAGAGATTCAGTCTTAATAATACGTCCATTTGCATATTTGAAAAAACCGCTTTCAATACCCTCAGCTCTTCCTAATCGGAACACATAATAATTGTTATCAATCTTCCTGAAAAAAACATCTACATAAGAAGGATAAGGGATAAAAATCCTTGTCTTGATTTTATTGAGAACAAAATTAGTACTTTCATCCTGAGCATAGATAAGCCTTTGAAAAAATAATAGAAAATATTTATCATCGACAATCATCTGATTTTGAATATTTGTTCTCACATATCTATCAAAATCAGTTTTGAATTCAGTTATTGGTATCCATACGTCCTTGTTGATATGATTTGTAGTTTTTAAGATTAGGTTAAGAATCGAAAGGCTCACCAAGATTGAAATAATGAGGAAGTAGATGACAAGTTTAAATATCCCTCTTGTATTCTCTTGCGATATAATTTTTACGGTATTATTCATAATTTTTATCAATTTCTATTGACATACGATAGAGATTTCTACAAATAAATTCCAGAGAATAATTATGTAATCAAGAAAAATTATACATTTAACTTACTTTTTTATCCCTACCTATAAAAAATGGTAGCCACAGGCTTTAGCCTGTGCTAAATAAACGCAATCTGAAGATTGCGACTACAAAAATACAACAAACTAAACGAGGAAAGATAAAATGAGAAGACCTTTGAGAATTGCCTTTGTAGGCTCATCTTGCGTAGGAAAATCAACCCTCGCAAGAGCCGTCCGTAATGTATTCAAGCTACCTCTCATCGAAGAAACAGTAAGAACCATTTCCGAATATGCAGATATCGATAATGTTGTGAACATCTCTAATCGTGAACGAATTCTCCTTCAAATTTCAAGTATTCTTTATCAAAAATTCGAAGAAAGCAAATATGAAGAATTTGTTTCAGACCGTTCTGTACTCGATTATTATGCTTATTTTAGGACACTGTGTGGTGATTATGCTAATAAGAAAATTCAGGAATATTATTATCACTGGATGGAAGAAAATATTTTTAATTACTCACACATATTTGTATTGACTTGTGATGTTCTAAGAGTTGAAGGTGATGGTTTTCGATTTGAAGATAACGAATTAAACCTAAAAATAGATAAATTTTTGTTACAATACCTGAATAAATATTCGATCAAATATCATATTGTTAAAAGTGAGGGTTTCGAAGACAGAGTCAGAGAGGTCTTGGAAATAATCCAAAACGACTAATTTGACATTACCGAAGCTGGGGCTTCGAGACATCTTCGTTCCCAAGCAGGGGCTTGGGAACAAGATATTTAAGTGTCATTGCGAGCGAACGAATGCGAGCGAAGCAGTCTCATCCTTAATTTAAAAAGCTTAGTTTTTCAGCAATCTCAATTAGTAAAAAGGAATGTGTATGAATAATAATATTTATTTTCAGTGTCACATCAAAGAAATCTCTAATCTCATTGAAAACTGTAAAGAATATAAAATCGGGCTCGACATTAGTTTAACTGATGTTGAGAAGTTGAATGCGAAGAATTACAAGAAGATTGAGTCTCTCAGAAACTTATTAGATAAAGAAAAAATTCGCATCGTTACTCATCTTCCTTTTTATGGTCTCGATTTGGGCTGCAAAGATAAAACTATCAGCGAATATGCTGTTAACAGCCTTATCAAAGGGATGAAAGTAACCAAAATATTAAATTCAAAATTGACTGTTTTTCACAGCAACTATATTCCGCTCATTCCGAGTTCCAAATTGAAACTCTGGTTTGATAGATTTTACTTAAATCTCGAAAAAATAGTCCGTCAATCCGAAGAAATTGGAATAACATTCGCTATAGAAAATACCTGGGAACCTTTCCCAGCTATCATCAACGATATGTTCGAGAAATTTCCCTCCAATAATTTTAAATTTTGTTTTGATATCGGTCATTGTTTCGTTTTTTCAAAAGTGAATTACAAAAACTGGCTCGAAGAATTAGGAAATTATATATGTCATTTTCATCTCAGTGATAATGACAATTGTGAAGATAGTCACCAACCCTTAGGAAGTGGTGAAATTGATTTTTCAGAAGTCTTAGAAGAGTTAAACAATCGTAATATAATAGCTGGTTATAGTTTAGAAATGAAATGGAGTGGTGTTAAACAATCTCTTGAATTAATCAAAAGTATAAACGGAAAATGCATTGCCTCTCAATCAACATAGAGATTTGGAGTGCGAAAGTAAGCTTTCGCACTCCACAATTAATGAAATTTGAAATGGATGATATCCCCATCCTGAACAATATAATCCTTCCCTTCTACACGAATAATCCCCTTCTCTCTTGCAATATGTTCTGATTTGTAAGTTAATAAATCTTTATATGATAAAACTTCAGCCTTAATAAACCCTTTTTCAAAGTCAGTGTGAATCTTTCCTGCCGCTTTCAGAGCAGTTGTTCCCTTTGCTACAGTCCAGGCTTTCACTTCATTAGAAAGTATCGTGAAAAATGTGATGAGATGTAACAATTCATAACCAGCTCTGATAAACTTATTTAAACTAAGTTCATCTATTCCCATCTCCTTTAAGAACTCTTGCCGTTCTTCCTCGTTCTCAATTTCTCCGATTTCAGATTGTATTTTGCAGGAGATTTCAACAACCTTCGCCTCTTCTTTTGAAGCGTAATCCTCGAGTCTTTTTATATGTTCCTTGTCTTCCTCTAAATTTGAATCACTAACATTCGCTACATACAAAACTGGCTTTGCCGTTAATAGACTCATCTCTTTCACTAATTCAGAAAGATGTTCATCAAGCAAAAGTTGTCTTGCAGGTATTCCTTTCGCAATAGCACTCATTATCTTTTCAACAACATCAAGTTCCTGCTTAATTTTTTTCTCACCCGATTTAGCCATCTTTTGAACCTTCTGAAATCTCTTTTCAACAGTGTCTAAATCGGCTAATAAAAGTTCTATATTTACGATTTCCACATCTCTGATTGGATCAATAGCTTCCGCAATATGAGCAACATTTTTATCTTTGAATAATCTAACTAAATGAATTATCGCATCAACTTCGCGTATGTGAGCAAGAAATTGATTCCCAAGACCTTCTCCTTTACTTGAACCTTCTATTAGACCTGCAATATCCACAAATTGTAAGGTCGTGGGGACAATTCTTTCAGGTTTAGTAATCTGAGCAATTTTGTTCAAGCGTTCATCAGGAACTTGAATAATCCCAACATTCGGTTCAATTGTGCAAAAGGGATAATTAGCAACTTCAGCATGCTTATGTCCCATTGCTAAAGCATTGAACAACGTTGATTTCCCAACATTGGGTAAGCCCACAATTCCGCATCTAAAGCCCATCTCACGACCTCTCAAAAAATATAAAATCTTAAACCACGAATTTCACGAATCAACACTAATCATATTTAGTTAAATTTCTTTGTAGAGACGCAATGCATTGCGTCTCTACATATTATTTATTAAGAAATGGCAGCGGGTCTTTTTTGCGATATGCCACAGCTTGACAGGAAGCAATTAATTCATCGTTTTCATTTTTAACTTGTATATAATATGTTGCAGTCCGATTAGATTTGTGAACTTCCTTCGCTTCCGCTCTTAAAACCGCTCCCACCGCTGGTGCGCTATGATACGTGATAGTCACATTCAAAGCTACAGCAATTGTTCCATACGAATTACAAGCAATTTGAAAAGCTTCATCAATTAATGAAAACGTTGCACCTCCATGAAGTGTCTTAAACAAATTGTACATATCATCCCTGAATTTCATTTCAACTAAGGAATATCCTTCATCAATCTTGATTAGTTTTATCCCTAATAAATTTGTGAAGGATTCCTCCTCAACATTCTTTCTGATGGCTTCAAAAATCTCCTCAGACATAATCGGAATCTCCTTCTTTCTATGAATTTTATTAAATTCCCGATAATACTTCCTTTGTGACTTTAGGTATATCATCAAAATTATCTACGATGTGTGCACCCACTTCTTTTAAACGCTTAACTTTCCCTTCCCAGGTTCCGCGATTTCCTTCAATTATTGCTCCAGCATGGGAAAATCTTGTTCCACTCTTTGCTGCTTTTCCTCCGATAAAGGCTACAAGCGGTTTTGTAAACTCTCCTCTTTCTATCATATCAGCGACCTGCTCTTCTTGCGAACCACCAATCTCACCAAACATTACAACCAATTTGGTCTCTTCATCTTCTTCAAATAATTTCACCACTTCTGGATGAGGTAATCCAACAACAGAATCCCCACCAACGTGTATAATTGTCGTCTGACCAATCCCACTTTGATTAAGATAATAGGCAATTGATGATGTTATTCCTCCACTCCTTGATGTAACACCAACAGGTCCCGGTTTAAACCATTTCTTTGCCGTTTCACTTCTCCCTCCTATCATTCCCACCACAGCCTTTCCTGGACTTAATACACCAAGCGTATTAGGTCCAACAAATTTCGCACTCTTTTGCTTTGCCAATTCTGAAATCTCAAGAACATCATAAATTGGAACTCTATCCGGAACAATGACAAGAAGCTTGATCCCAGCCTCAATAGCCTCGATAGCCGCATCTTTAACTAAAGGCGCTGGAACGAATATCACGCTTATATCTACTTTACCAACCTTCTCTATCGCTTCTTCAACATTATCAAATACAGGCACACCTTCTACATCCACTCCACCCTTGCCGGGAGTACATCCAGCAACAACTTTTGTGCCATAACCAATCATTAGTTTTGCTCTTGTCATTCCTTCTCTGCCAGTAATTCCCTGAATCAGAACCCTTTTTTTTTCATCAACAAGAATGGACATATCTTTTACCTCTTAAGACTTAACTTGGTCACATCAACACAATTGCTATATCTTTTTATGTAAATATTCATCAAGTCCTGGAATTGGTAAAATAATTGTTGCTCCTTTATTTCCACGAAACCCACATTCAATCTCACAGGCAAGACACTCTGTGCATTTCCCTTTTGCCGCTTCTTCTTTTGATATGTTCAGAACAGGTTTCCCATTATCAAGCTTAAGTATTTTGGGAATGCAACTCACTACACAAATCTTTGTTTTACAGTTAGCACACTTAGAATGGTCAAAAATTACTTCTCCACCTGTAACGGTTTTGAATGAATACGGCTCTTTTGGTTTTTCTTTTTCAGAAAGTGGATGAACAATTTTTTTCTTACCTGACCTTACAAGCTCATCAAATCTTTCTGCACAATAATGGACTGAAGTATCTTTTCCATAGCACTCCACATCGGCAGGTAAATCTTTCGTCCCTTCACTCATTATTTCAATTGCTTTTTCTTCTTGATTGCCACCGAGTCTTATAACAACAGGCATATCGATTTGAAATTCTCTAAAAGCTTTAACAAGACCCCTTGCAGAATGAAATTGCTCCTGACTCGCAACTCCTGAACCAGAGCCAAAATAACCATCTATTGGTCCTTGAGATAAAATAATTTTTGCTGCTCGATACACTTTTGATGCTGGAGGATTACCACTTGTATCACAAAAATTTGCTATCTTGTATCCTTTCTTCAAGACCGCATCCATCGACATCATCGAACCACCACCACCCGCTCCATGAAAGCCTATATATCCTTCTCCCTTTTTATATCCCTGTTCAAGTTGAACAAAATAAAAAGTCCCACGATAATCACCTTCTTCTACTTTATATGCAATAACATCAAGTGGCGTAGGGGGTCTATCAAATTCCCTTGCAATTTGAATTCCCAGCTCTGGATGTTTATATACAGCATAATCATCGATGGTGATTCTACAGTCAGCCGCAATTATTTTTTCATTTTTAGCAAGAATTAAGGGATTTATCTCAACGGCACGCGCATCATACTTCCTCGCTATATTATATAAAGATACAATCACACTCCCAAGTGATAATTGCAATTTCCCATTTATATCGACTTTTCGGAGCAAATTTCTGACTTGATGCTCTCTTATACCTGCAAGCATGCTTATATCCTGTCTGATAACCTTATCAGGATATTCTTTCGCTATCTCCTCTATACCTGTTCCTCCCACAGAGCTGAATATTAAAACGGGACATTTCTTAGCATCATCGATTATCACACCTGCATAGAATTCTCGCTCAATATCAAGTTTTTCTTCTACAAGGACAAATTCAACTGTTTGATTCCCAATTTTTTTACCTAATATTTCACTTGTAATCCTATAGACCTCATCAGGATTGTTAGCAAATTTTATTAAACCAAGACCGGCTCTGCCTGTAATGAATAATTGCCCCTTAAGTATACAAGGTTTATTTATCTCTTCTGCTATCTTTTTAGCTTCTTCAGGGCTTTTAGCCACACCGCCAATGGGGACAGCAATCTTATTTTCCTTTAACAATTTTTTTCCTTGAAATTCATACAATCTCGCCAATGCCCTTTTCTCTCCTTAACTTTATTTTAACTTCTGAATGATAAAATATATCTCAAAAGTGTCAAGACTAAATCACTCATAAAAACGTGGTTAATTTTTTTATAAAACTAATTCCTTGCATTTTCTATAATGCAAACTTTAATTTCTTATTGCAATATTCATTACTTTAAAATTATAAACAAATACAAATTTCTCCTATAGGAATCTAAAATATGAAAATTTTTACCAAACAACTCATATTCATTATAGTTAGCCTTGTCATAATCAATTTCAATTTATTTTCTGCATATAAGATTGAGCAATCATCAAGTTCACAAATAGATTTTACCTGCTTTTGGAATGAATCCGAGATTCTTTATGCAAACGATTTAAAAGACGAATTTGTTCTTGTTATTCCCCCTCTGACTAATTCCCAACCAGAAATAACAGACTATGAAATCCTTCATCTCAAAGAAGACTACGTATATGAAAAAACCATTTCAAAAAATGATGCTCAACTACTAACGAAAATGAATATCGCTCCTGATGTATCTTCAACTATAAAAATCCAGGAGTTGGGATATGCCCGTTTTAATCGCCTGATTAAAGTCACAGTCAATGCAAGACTCAAGACCATAAATAACAACGAACATTTTTTCTATAAAAATCTCAAAGGAATAATAAAATTTGATCAACCGTATTCCAGCAATATTTCTCAGGATGAATTTAATAAAAATTATGGTTCGGATTATTTTGATATTTTGAAAAGTGTAGTAAGCAATCCCGATTCACTCATTGCCTTCATCAATAAAAATCCCTCACTCACAAAAGGATTTGATGGCGACTTCAGGCTTCTTGATGAACTGAGAGATTTTAGTGTCAAATGTACTGTTAATAAAAATGATTTATACAAAATCAACGGCAAAGATTTATTAGAACATTTTAAAATCAAAAATTGTCCCGTTTCCTACATCCAAATCTTCAATAAAAATCAACCTGTCCCAATACATATTCTCGATGATAATGCTGATGGCATCTTTGACCCCGAAGATTCCATCACCTTCTTTGGACTCGCAGAAAATTCTAATTATACACGTGATAATGTCTATTGGATTAATATTCATAAAAATATGAATCCTTTAAGAATCTCGTCAACAGAAATAAGTGCCCCTCAAGAAAATCTTAATACACCTTCATCTATCGAAGACACGATTACATTTGAAAAAGATGAGGAGGAGTATAAAGAAGGGGAAGTGATGAAGGGTCAAATTGTATATTGGCTCTGGCAGGAAATAAAAAACGATAAACCTTTTGACACCTCATTCAATCTGGATAATCTATCAGATGAAAATTTACCTGCAGAAATCTCTATTGACTTCTATGTCGCGGTTAACAAATCAGATAATAAAAAAATAGTAATCACTCTAAATGATATTCTGAAAAAAGAATTACCTCTGACAAAAACAAAAGGGCTATCAGAAAAAATTGATATCCCTGCAAACACATTAAAGAAAACAGATAATAAAATTAAAATTGAACTTATAACTCAGAAAGAACAGGTTCAAAAAAAGGAGGAGGAAGAATTTGCACTTTATTTAGACAAATTCCTAATTACCTATAAGAGAAATCTAAAATTTGAAAAGGACGCCTTAAAACTCTCTCCAGAAAAGGATTCCAACAATAAAGAATTTGTCAAATACGAATTGGAAACGCCTCAATACGTTAAGGTTCTTGCTCTTGATATTACAGATAAAAACAATCCCAAACAAATTCCCACTCAACAAATAAAAAATGCATTATCTTTTTCTGTGAATGCAAAAACAAATAAGGAAGTATTATTGAAGAATCTGGAAAATGTCGAAGGATTAAAATTAGAAGAATTTTCAAAATCGAAAATTACTGAGACTACAAAGCAAGCAAACTTAATCATCATTTATCATCCTCTATTCACTGAAGCTGTGAAGAAACTCGCTGAGTTCAAAAAATCTCAAAATATCACCACACAAACAGTCAACATCTTCGACATTTATAATGAGTTTAATTATGGCATCTTTTCTCCTGAAGCCATTAAGCGGTTCATAGCCTATGTATTTAAAAATTGGTCTAATCCTAAACCATCAAACATTATCCTTTTCGGAGACTCGTCAAGAGATTATCTCGGTAACTATCGAAATGATGTTATAAACTATGTGCCTATATATTTAATTGGAGAACAAAGGAATGTCTATGCCAGCGAATACTGGTTTGTCACCTGTTTAGGAAACGATAATTTACCTGATATGAATATTGGCAGAATAAGCGTTAATAATAAAGAAAATGCTAATAATATTGTGGAAAAAATAATTAATTATAGCAAAGCTAACAAAAAATCGGATTGGCGCGCAAGATTATCTTTTATCTCTGATGATAGTGAAGGCTTTTCAGCAAAATGCGAGGAACTGATTAATCAATACACAACTCCCATATTTGATATTGTGAGAATCTATCTCGAAAATTTTAAGTATGAAGACAATTTCTACGTCCCTAAAGAAAAAGTTCATTTACTCAAACAATACAACAAAGTTAGTCCTGATTGTAACAACGTCATATTCGAACTATTTCAGAAAGGCTCCTCAATAATGGAGTTTTATGGGCATGGAGCTCCTAATATATGGGCTGATGAACGCATTTGGTTTGGTGGTGATTCAAAATATAGTGATAATCTGAGATTATCCAATGCGGATAAATTGCCCTTAATAATCAATATGACCTGTTCGACAGGTGCCATCGATTTTCCTGAAAAGCCCTGGAATATTTGTATCGGTGAGGATACACTCAGAACAAAAAACGGAGGTGCAATCGCCCTCTATTCACCAACAGGCGATGGATTCACCCGCTATCATTTTGAAATCTCTAAATTCATAAGAAACGCAATATTTAAAAATAATCTTCTCGGATTGGGAGATATTTTGACTCAATCATACATTAACTATGTAGCATATATTTCAAACTTGAGTCAGATGGATATGTTTATTTTGCTCGGTGATCCAACTCTCAAATTGTCTCTCCCGGATAAAATGTTTACTTTTAAACAAAATAATCTCACCTGGAATTTAGAAAATAGTGATGATTTTAAATTCACCATTGATGAGATGGTTCCGGACATAAATTCTGGTAAATGTTTTCTTAACGTAACAAGTCCAAACAATAAAAAATTAGTCGATAACGAGGAAATAAAAATTATTGATGGAAAGATTCAAAAAGAAATAACTCTCCCCAAAGGCTCTCCGGAAGGCAATTGGATAATAAACGCATACTGTGTTGATGAGACTCAATCAAAGGATGCGCTCGGTGGAGCTGTTATTCACTCCGTTACGCCCAAAATTAATATAAAAGACATATCTATTGTGTCTGATGAGAATTCTCTAAAACCCAATACAAATCTCAATATTGGTATTATTCTCGAGAATCCCAATTCACTTGATTTGAAAAATATTGAACTCAAATTAATTGAAACATATCCAACAAATAATGAGCTTCATATTGAAACTATAGACCAGATTAAAGCGAATGAATACAAAATTGCCAGAGCCACCACACAGCTTAATAAAGGAATTCACAATTTATCCTGCAATGTTAAATATGAGAATAGAATGATAAACCATCAAAAAGAAATTGTGGTTTTTTCTGAGACTGATGCACCTGATTTGGCTATTTCGCCAATATCTATTACTTTATTGGATCAAAAAGTTTTCGAGGATGATAAACCATCATTCACCTTCAAAATACATAATCTCTCAAATCAGGATTTAAAATCACCGCAAGTGAAAATAACAAATGAAAACAATAGTGAGATTTGCACCATCGACCCAATAACAAGCATATCTAAAAGAAGCCTTGCTTCAGCATTAGCTCATTTCAATAACCCAATTAAAAAGGGAAATTATAAAATCACCATCAGCGCTCAGCCTGAACCCTCACAAACAGACACTGATTCATCTGATAATATATACACATTCGATCTTAAAGTTTATCCTAAACCTGATTTGGCTATATCTCCTGAAGATATAACTTTTGATGATAATAATCCGACTGAAGGATACACAGTTTTTATTAATGCAACGGTTCATAATCTTGGAGAGGGTCCTGCAGAAAATGTGAAAGTTGAAGGATACGAGAAAAATCCAGACGAAGGCGGAAGATTGATGAAATCAAGGATTCAAACTGATGACAAAGAACCAATCAATATTGAACCTCAAGGTTCACATACTTTTACTATCAGATGGGACCCCGTTGATAATGCTGGCATCAATAACCTATATTTCAAAGTCTATTCCATCGCAAAACACTCAGAATTAAATGAAAAGAATAATATAGCGATGAAGACTATGAATGTAAAAAAGAAATTTGATATTGCAGTAGAAAAATTAAAATTTAAAAGCGCTCCTGAAGAACAATTGAAGAGTATTGTTCACCTGATAGCCACGATAAAAAATATAGGTGAGACAGATGCGAAAGGCATCGCAGTTCGATTTTATAAAGAAAAGGAACAAACGGATGAAAATTTCCTGGGGGAAATAATTGTCCCTGACTTAAAAGCTGGTGAAACAAAAGAAGTTGAATTTATCTGGCAAGGAAAAGAAGAAGAGAAAGATAAGGTGTTTCATCCATCCTATAATGCAGGTCTCATCAGCAGTGCACAACTGGCAAAAGGATATTCGGATTAAAAATAATATTAACCGCAAAGTTCGCAAAAAAGGCGCAAAGAACACAAAAAGTTTGTAGGGAACGCATATATGCGTTCCTTTTATTGAGATTCTCTGTAAACTCTGCGACTTCTTTGCGCTCTTTGCGGTTTAGATTCTTCAATTCAATGTGGTGCGAGATTTATCTCGCAGATAATCACGACATAAATGTCGCGTTACAATATGCTAAAAGACGAATACATTTATCAGGAAATTCAGGAACAACTCCGCTTAATTAAAATTCATCAAAACGCTCCTAAAATCTCTATCCCTGACGTCAAAGGTAAAATTATAATCACTGGTGCTGGTGACTCTTTTTGCGCCTCAGAGTTCGGAGAGTGGATTCTGAAAGATAAATATAATGTCATTACCCTTCCTGCAATGGATGCTCTTCAATATTCATCAATTAGTAACGACGACATCTTGTCGGCGATAGGGAACAGTCGCGACTGTTCCCTACAAAAGCAGGCAGGATGCCTGCAATACTACTCTGACAAGAGAGTCAGGGCTACAAAACTAACAAAAAATGATGTGGTAATCGGAATAAGTGTATCAGGTCGAACGAATCGAATCATCGAGATTTTCAAATTGGCAAAAAGGGCAGGGGCATATACGATTGCCATTACTGATAATGCCAATTCTCCCGCATCACAATTGGCAGATGAAACCTGGCTAATCCTTGCATCACCGCAAGAAGAACTCAAACATTCAAGTTATAAATTGAAGGAAGCAAAAGAATATATCGGCTATCATCACGATGTCGCACAAACCAAGACATTCTGGGCAGTTCTACTCACACTCATTCGTGCTTCTCAATATAAAATTGATTGGAAATGCCTCAATAAAAATACAAAAAAATTATTGTCAGAAAATTTTTACAAATTCATTCTGAACAAATCGAAAATTTGGGCAGAGGCAAAACAAACATTTTTCCTTTCTACATATCCATTCAATATCATTTCACGCTTCGCAACCTATAAAATGTATGAATACAATCTCATCGCACATTTCACGGAGATGGAAGAATATTGCCACACGCAATATTTTATTACACGAAAAAATGATAACGTTGTCTTCTTATGTCATAACGACTTCACGTTGAAACGAGCATTAGAAATTATTCCAACAATAAAAAAATTATTTTCTGCAAATATCATACTAATAAAAATGGGGAACAGACCTAAATCGTCTGTCTCCATTTTTCAATGCGACTCTTCTCTCTCCCCCTTCAAAGAAAAAATGGATGAAAATAAAAGCAGGGACAGACGGCTTGCGTCAGTCCCTACTTTTTCAAATAAAGATATAACACTTATCGAAATTCCCCAAACGCAGGATTCCATTATTCAATTCTTAGAAATGGTAATCGCAGTTGAATGGCTTACATACCTGATTGGCAGAGTTAATGCGAAAAATATTAACACCTTCCACGCAGGCTTCAACACCGAAGAACTTGTCAAAGGCTCTTACTATATAATCAGAAAATCATCATTGTTTTGATCACTCATTCCATTATTTATTTGGTCATTAAAATTTATTTACAGATTTATATAATCGTAATTCCAAAATATATAGTTCAAAAAACAATGCAATAGTTAATATCAACCCAAGTATATACGCCCAAGCAGGATTTGTTAACGGCATATCCTTTACTAATATTAAAATGCTTAAAACCTTCCTTGCTCCATGCTTAGCAAATTGCCAAAAAATAATAGTTGACCATAGTAATAAAAACATAAATAAACTTCGAAACAGTCGTTCGTACTTTGGATTATTTTTCAAATAATGTTGCGTAGCAATAAAAGAAAGTAATAACATTAAGGGTATAAAATCCACTGAATAACGCAATGATGCTCCTGCAAAACACAATAGAAAACTAATTATTCCAAGAACACTTAAACCAAAAGAGTAACAGAGTTTGATCTGCATAGGTTCGGGTCTTACAATTATCAGGAGAAGAAAAAGGGAAATAAGCGGTGTCATAAAGATTACAGATGATAAATCTGTTACAAAAGGTTTTTCAGGCGGATATAATTCTTTAAGAGAATCTGGAATAGGCACATACTTAAGTTGCTCAAATTTTGGAAAACCATCGTTAAATCTTGGTAACAACAAGAAGTATAGTTTAAAATTGGTTGGTAACCAACGCAGTGAAATCATTGCACTATGTTCATAAAGCAATTTTCGCTGTTCAATATTACCAGTCTGATAACGCATTCCCGTTTCAAATGGATTTTCAAACCTTGCTTTATTGTACAGTAATAACCCTCCTATAGTGAATGTGATAAGAATCATCGGAAGCCAATATCGTGTAATAAAATTTCGTAGACGAGGTTTTGAAGAGAGAATATAAGCACCTATAAGAATCCCGGGTAATAAAAAAAGATTAGTGAGCCGAACTCCAAGTGCAAGCACTATTCCCAATGAAAATACTATAATAGCTTTCCGAGAACCGGATTTAGCAACCCAAAGAAATGTCAGAATGGTAAGCATTTGAGCCAAAAAACTTAATCCTATATTTTGATGATGAAACGATGAACTACGAGTAGCAATAAAGAATAAAGGGCTTCCACAGGCTATAGTGCAAATGAAATAAGACTCAATCCATTTCCTCTCACCTGTAAAAAACAGATTATTTAAGTATCTTAATATACAGGCAAAAAAAATAATTCCAATAAAGCAATATATTACTGTTAACAGACACATACTAACTTTATATGGAATGAACAAACGGATAAACATTTGAGGAAGCGCATTCAAAGGTCCCCAATAAAGATAAATATGACCCTTATAAGGAGACATATCAAGAGTAGCTTTTGGAACATTAATATCAAGATTCCCTTTTAGAAATGCTTCTGCCAGAAAATCAAAATAATTAGATTTTTCAAATGGGACAGGATCATAGTTCCAAGTATAACCAGAACCAAATCCCATATAAATAATTAGAATAGCACTAATCAAAGGAATATGATAAAGTCCAAAAATCCGAATAATGGATAATAGGTAGGTGCGCAACTGCATTAAAGTTTTCATAAATTAAATAGTATTAATTTTACGCTTAATTATTGATTTGAAATCTACCAAATACCTACATTTAATAAATTACAAAGTTAACCTCCCCTTTAATTCCTCTTTTTCTAATTAAAATAAGTATAAGAAAAAAATCCTTTTAATAAAAGTAATTTTGAGGTGTGCAAATTTAAGATTTTCTTCTTTATCTATAAGCAAAAATTTGATGAAGTAAATTAATTAAAGCTTATAAACGATAAAAATTTAAATATAACGACACGAATTCACATCTTATAGCATAAGATAAAAGTATAATATTTAGAATATCGTTATGTTTCGTTGTACCGTTGTAGTTAAAAATTTTATTATGGTGGAGGCGGTGGGAATTGAACCCACGTCCGAAGATAGCCCGGAAAAAGCGTCTACAAGCTTAGCCTGTTTATTTTTTTGTCTCGCAAATCATAACCCCAGTCCTTTTCAGAACCCTTCTCCATTGTAGGGGCGACGTCCCGTCGCCCTCGATATTTGGGCGGTGAGACATCGCCCCTACAACATCATTAAAGAACAGGCAGGGTTTATGATTCGCCAACCTGATATTTTCTCGCTGATATTCCTCAGGTGAAAAATATCAACCAGCCTGCTAATCGACGCCTATTCCTGATTCACAGGCAAAATCAGGGTAGACGTGGCTGCTAGTTAGGCAGCCAGTGCAAGACTTTCGTCTGCAGTTAGTTTTGTTCCTATCGGATTAACGAGGAAGATAGGATCCTCGGCTTGCAACTCTAACCTCAACTATCCCCGTCGAGACCTTTCGCCCCCTTATTATCTATATTACTTATCACAAACAATACATACTAAAAGTTTGCTTTTTCTAAATCAAGTAGAAAATTAACCTTCATTCAAAACAAAAATAACCACGAAAAAACACGAAAAACTCTTTAAAAGTATTTTTTTAACCACAACGACACGACGAACACAAAGAAAAGAATCTGACAGGATATACAGAATTATAGAGATAAACAGGATTCATAATATAAATATCAGTTTTATTAATTCTGTTCATCCTGTCAAAAAATATTAGCGAAGATTCGCGTAATTCGCGGTTATGTTCTTTTTTAATTAAAATTATCTTTGACAAAAGCCAAAATTCACTGATAAATAAAAAGTAGTATATAATATAATAATCTCTACCAATATCAATTTTTATTATTAAATACAAATTGGGAGACACAAAGTGAAACTTAAAAAGACAATAAAAGTCTCATCTATTCTTTTAATATTATTCATTATTATATTACAAAATTCGGCATTTTCGGATGCGGTCATAATGAAAAATAAACGAACTTATACAGGAATAATCTCAAAACAAACGGAAAAGTTTGTAACCTTAAAATCAAAAAATGTCGAATTTAATATTCCTCTCAATGATATCCTAAGAATTGAGAAATGGAGTGAGGCAGAAAACCTTGTTTATCAAGGTGATTATTTCCTTGAAACCAATGATATTAACAAAGCCCTTGAATTCTATCAAAAAGCTCAAGCCCTGGAACCCAACAATCAAACCATTATAAAGAAAATCGAAGAGATAAATACGAAGACCTACTATGACGACCTCAAAAAGGCTATAACACTAATTCAATCAGGAGATAAGGCTGGTGCAATTAAGATTTTGAATGAGCTAAAAGATAACGCTCCCATTGAAGCCATTAAGAAAGATGCTAAAAACACTCTTGCTGAAATTTATTTCCAGAACGCAATTCAATTCAAAGATAAAGTTGATATTATGGGCGCCGAAAAAGAAATTCTAAAAACATTAGACCTTCAACCAGAAAATTACGAAGCAAGAATATTTTTAGCCAATTTAAATGTCTCCAAACAAACAGGTGCCGGTCGGGAAGAAGCTATTAAACAATTCATTGAAGCCCTGAAATATGTTCCTGATGAAAAATTAAAATTCCAAATATATTTTCAAATCGCTAATCTCTATGGGGAAAGCAATAACATAACCGAAAGCTTAGTATATCTGGAAAAAACCTTAGAAAAAGAATCTGAATTCACCGCTAAAGCTAAAATTAAAGCCCTGAATTACTACATATCTTTAGCGGATGATATTAGAGAAGATACCTCAGCAGAAAAAAAGAATTATCTGGAAAGAGCTTATAAAATAAAACCCGATTCACCGGAGGTCAATTTAAGACTCGGTAAATTATTCTTCAACTTGAAAGATTATAACACGGCTCAAACACATTTTAAAAACGTCCTGAGTGTAAAAAGTGATGACTCAGTTGCCACCTATTTTCTTGGAGTTTGTTACAAAAATCTAAATCAGTATAAAGAGGCAAAGGAGGCTCTTGAAAAGGCAATCACTCTCGACCCAAGCAATTATGACGCTCTCTGTGAATACTCAGAACTTCTATTAAAAGACGGATTAAACGATGAAGCTCTTGAAAGTATAGAAAAAGCCCTTCAAATCGACACTGATAAATTCAAAGCTCATTATCTTGCCTCAGTTGTCTATTACAGAAAGAGAAAATATGTTGATGCAAGAGAGCATCTTGAACAAGCCTTGAAGATCAAACCTGAAGATATAGATGCCCTTATATTATTAGGAGACATTTATGTTGATGAAAAGAAACCTGCCGAAGCTGAAATCCAATATGAAAAGGCATTAAAATTAGATGATAAAAATGCAAAAATCCACAATAAATATGGTGAGATAAAACTTATTCGTGATTTACCCTCTCGAGCCCTTGAAGAATTTGAAAAGGCTATTGCACTGGATAAAAACTTCTATATGGCTTATTTGAATATGGGAGAAGCTTATATAAGACTTGAAAAATATGATGAGGCACTTAAACAGTACGCAATAGCTATGGGCATCGATTCACGCAAACCTGAAGTCTATCAAAAATTAGGAATATTATACCAGAAATATCTCCAAGATTATCAAAAAGCCTATGACAATTATCAAAAATATCTTTCCTTAGGTGGACCAGAAGTTGATAAGGTCAATGAATGGATAAAAGAGTGCTTAACGGAAGAGAGTAAATCCCCTTCTGAAACACCTAAACCTGTCGAAGCTGAAACTCCCAAACCCACTGAGAATCCTGAAAAAACTCAACAGACAAAGTAGAGACACAAAATTTTGCGTCTCTACAAAAAATTCAAATCATATATTCTGGTTTATGTATGTGAGCAATTCATTATTAGCTTTCAAGAATCCTCTCTGCCTCTTCACGTTGGGCATCCATAATATAGGTTAAGCCAGATATTTTCGCCGCCTCTTCCGTCAATGCCACTAAATCTGCACGACTAAGGGTATCCAGACGGAAACTTCTGGCACCAGCCATAAATTGTGTAAGACCTGTTTTTAACTTATCAATAAAAGTGTAAAGTGCTACAGCACTCAAAGGCATCTCTTTCATCTTACTACCATACTTTTCTTTTAGTGTTGCATACGTAATAAATATCTCATCAGGTTTTTTCCCAAATTTAGATACTGTTGCTGGTAGATTATCCCAATTTCTTTTGGACGCCTTTTTAAAAAATGACTCAATATTATCACCCACAAATCCTGGTATCATCAACGCTCGTCCCATACATACCGCCTTGAAGTAAGGGAATCCCATAGCAAGAACCTTAAAAATATGGTCTTCAGTTGAGAAACCGCCTGCCATTGCCAGGTCAGGAATCCATTCACCCATCGATGCTAATTTTTTAGCACATTGATGCGCCATACATTGCAAGTAGAAAGTAGGCACACCCCATTCCTGCATCATCCTCCAGGGGCTCATCCCCGTCCCTCCACCAGAACCATCAATGGTAATCAAATCCACACGTGCTTCAGAAGACCACTTCATTGCCATAGCAAGTTCACGCATACCATAAGCACCCGTTTTAAGTGTCACTCGTTTAACACCCATAGAACGACGCAGATATTCAACCGTTCGGAGAAAATCTTCTTCATCGACAAATCCTAATCGCGAATGTCGTTCAAATTCTCTTAAAGCACCATTCTTAAAGGCAGATTGTATAGCTTTGTTTGATGGATTAGGCGTTATAATATAGCCGCGCCTTTGAAGTTCAAGAGCTCGCTCCAAATCTCTAATTTTCACCTCACCACCGATACACTTGGCACCCTGCCCCCATTTCAATTCGATTGTGTCAATGCCAAGCTTTTGTACCGCATACTCAGCCACACCTAAGCGACTGTCTTCCACATTAATCTGCACAATAATATCACCATAATCCTCTTGCCACTCTTTATAAATCTTCACACGTCTTTCCATTTCTGGTGAATGGATTACCTTACCCTCTTTATTTACTTTTAGCCCTGGGTCAATTCCACAAACATTTTCACCCACAACAACAGAGATCCCAGAAATTGCAGCCCCAACGGCTAATCCATTCCAATGTAAACGAGCGATGTCTGTAGAACCTAAGGCACCTGTGAAAATGGGCATTTTCATCCGAATAGGATGTGTGTGTCCATAAACTGTAGCGGTATCAACCTCTGGGAAGATAGCCTTATCAGGATTAGCTTCATCGATTGCTTTAGCTCCAAGTGCATAACCCATAATGTTTAAATGGGAATAATCAATCGGAAATTTCTTGTCGCCGCCAGAAGTTATTTCGCCAAAAGGACCGGGATAAACTACTTCTCGTCCACGAAAAGATGCTTTAAAAATATCACAATTTCCAGCGCAATTATCCATACAACGCGAACAAATCCCAGAACTTGGTCCAACATCACGAGAGCGATTTCTTGTTTCAATGGCATCATTACCACCAGGCGTTGAAAAGTCCATACTTGTTGCCTCCTTTTTTATCTTTCCCCTTGTATCTTTAGCTATGAATTTTCTCTCCCAACTCTAATGAAAAGATTAAGCAAATGTATCTTAAGGAATAATATTAATTTAGCATTTCTAAAATGTTAACAGTATGTTAACTTTTTGATATGAGAATATTATCTGTAGGGAACGGTTTTAAACCGTTCCCTACAATACGAAATAAATTATGACTTTTCTCAAAAAGCTATTTGACATTTGATTAACTATTCGCTAAAAGAAATTAAATTTTTTAAATCCATCCTGAGAGGGGTTAAATATGAAACCATTTAAAAAAATCATCAGACATTTTGAAATTCTAACCTTGACCCTAATTTTAACTTTTTTTCTTTTGAATTTAACATTTGCGAAAAATGAAGAAAAAAAAGAAACACCAAAAAATCCGCCTGTGCAGATTAGTTCAGAAAAACCAGAATTTCGTGGACTATGGATTACCCGTTTTGAATGGCCCTCAGAAAATCCAGAAGAAACTAAGCAAAATATTATTAACGTAATGAAAGACTTAGATGAGGCAAATTTTAATGCTGCCGTCTTTCAAATTCGTGGTGAGGCTGAAACCCTCTATCCAAGCCAGTTCGAACCCTGGTCACCCCTGATTGGTGGAAAAGATCCCGGCTTTGATCCACTGAAACTTGCTATTGAAGAAGCCCACAAAAAAGGTATTCAATTCCACGCTTATATTAATCCTATGCCGTTAGCGTCTTCACGCGGTGGTAAACCACCTGAACATTCCACACCAGAACATTTATATTATCTCCACGGACCCGAGTCTCCTGAGTCCTGGATTTGCTATGATGAAAATGGAAAACCAATGGATGCGGGTTCAGCGGGTTACTGGTATCTTTCCCCTAATATTCCAGAAGTCCAGGCTTATTTAAGAAAAGTTATTATGGATGTTGTGCACCGTTACGATGTTGATGGAATCCACCTCGATAGGATTCGTTTTCCTGGACCTGAATATAGCCACGATAAAGTAGCGAAAGAACGATTTTATGGGCGTGGGAATCCCAATAGAAAAGAGTGGTTCGATTGGCAAAGAGAACAACTTAATAAATTTATTAATGACCTTTATGCTGAAATTATGACTGAAAAACCGAAGGTAATTCTTTCCTGTGCTGCGTGGGGGATTTATAATCGTTATCATATTAAGGGCTATGAGAATTTCAGCAGTGGTTACCACGATTATTATCAGGATACGTGGGAATGGATTCGGCTCGGTGCTATGGATGTTTTGATGCCGATGATTTATTGGGATATTCCTGACCCGAAACCGAATTATAATGAGTTAGTTGATGATTTTATAAAAGGGATAGGTGCCAACCGATTAATTGGTGGGCAGAGAATGTTTGCCATAAAGGATGGGAAGAGTGAGAATGTTGAAGAAATTAAATATAGTCGTGAAAAGGACATTTTAGGAACAGTGATTTTCTCTTATGGCTCTGCAAAAAAAAGAGGAGCATTTGAAGAATTTAAAAAATCAATTTATCAAAACAAGGCTCCATTACCTGTAATGGCAAATAAGATGTCGGAGTCAATGATTAATAATGGTATTATATTGGGAACAGTTACAGATGAGGATGGGAAACCACTTGTCGACGCCTGGGTATCTTTGAAGGTTCCCTCTGATAATCCGAGAAGAGAAACCACTTCGATAACCTGGACAAGTGGAGCTGATGGTCGATTCGCATTTTTAGGTGTTCCTGCTTTAGAAGCCAAATTAGTAGTTGAATATGACGGCGCTCCTAAAACAGAGATTGATAAAATTACAGTTGGAGGACCCCCAATTAATGTTGTAGTCAAAGGTGCGAAAGAGGCAAGAGAGCAGGTATTCTTCCATATCTTTTCACCCGAAGATGGCTCTAAGACCGAAAGGGAAGTTGCTAATCTTCTGGGGAAAACGATGCCTGAAAATAAAATCAAGATTGGTGATAAAGATGTTGAGGTTTTCTCAACAGGTGCTTTTGCGCTTGATAATATCCCTCTGAATATGGGTGAAAATAAAATCCAAATCTCTGCCACTAATCCCGAAGGAAAAACAACAACACGTTATATAACTGTTATCAGAAAAGAACCTCAGCCGATTGCCCCAGTGTCCACCAATGAAATTCAACAACCAAGGGAAGACGTTTCACTCATCTCAGGTGATGTTCTCGAAATAAAAGTTAAAGGTCCTGCTGGACAAAAAGGGTATGCGCAATGTTGGAATAAAAAATTCAAATTCCCACTAACCGAAATTTTAGATAAAGATAACAAGCTTACAGGTAATTACTATGCAAGTTTCAAAATCCCTGCGAACTTCTCTAAAAAAGCATCTCCAATTACTGTTAGATTTGAAGGCAAAAAAGGATTAAACCCCTTCAAGAAAAAACCCAAGGTGCTATCAAAAGCAAAAATTGAAGTCTGGGATTCTTCTCAAATTCGAATCGGCGAAACCACCGCTGATAAATCTGGCATTACTTTTGGAACACACACTGTCAGACTTGGTGGTCCTTATCTGACCGAAGTTCCAAAAGGCACACGTTTCGAAATTTCTGGAAAACTCGGTAACAGATTCAGAATCAAATTAACAAAATCTCTATCAGGCTGGATTTCTGATAGGGATGTATCAGTTCTTCCCAAAGCCACACCGATTCCACAGGCTTTCTTCACATCTTGTGAGATTACTGGAGACGAAAACTATGATAAACTTATTGTTCCGATAAAAGAAAATGTGGTTTATTCAATAACATCGGAAACAGAGCCACAAAACTTTCTTAATTTAGACTTCTTTAACACACATTATGCGGTAACCTGGATGAGTCACAAATCGGGTGCAAAGATCATAGGAACAGTTACAGGTGAACAAAAAGAAGATGGATACACACGCTTAAAAGTTCCCATTAAATCAAAACAAATCTGGGGTTATTGGGCTGAAAAAGATGATAATGCTCTAACTATTTTTATAAAAAGACCTCCACAAATCGCCAATCCTCCTGATTCCCCTGTCAAAGGACTCTTGTTCGCAATCGAGGCTGGACACGGTGGAAATGGTACAGGTGCAGTAGGATTGATGGGAACGAATGAGAAAACTATAAACTCAATGGCTGTGACAGAACTGAAGAAGGAACTTGAAAGCAAAGGTGCAAAGACAATTCTTGTGAGACCCGGTGATTCCAGTCCCACGTTAGAAGAAAGAGTTCAAGCTACCAATGATGCCAAAGCTGACCTTTTTATTTCCATTCATGCAAATGCAGCGGGAAATGAGCGTGGATTTTTAAGGGTTTCCGGAACAAGCACATATTTTAAGGATAAATACTGCGAACCATTGGCTAAACTAATCTATGATGAACTCTTGAAATTGGGTTGGGGTGAATTTGGTGTAGTTGGGAATTTCCATTATTATCCATTAAGAAATACACGCACACCTGGAATTTTAATTGAGCAGGCTTTTATGTCCCATATTGGTGATGAAGCTCGCCTCCTCAATCCTGAATATCAAAAAGAACAAGCAAGGGCAATCGTTAAGGCAGTTGAGGGGTTTCTGAATACTGTGAAAGAATAAAAATTAATGTAGAGACGCAACGCATTGCGTCTCTACAAAAGCGGACAAATTATTATTAATTAAAGTCATACGCTGGTCCATATACTGGCTTTCCCGGTAATTTCCCTGTTAATTTCCCATTTGCAAAGACAATTTCTCCATTAACTATTACATATTCAATCCCTTCTGAATACTGATGTGGATTTTCAAAAGTTGCTTTGTCGATTATCGTATCGGGATTAAAAATAGTAATATCTGCCCAATAACCTTCTCGCAAACCCCCCCTGTCTTTGAATCTAAAGGCAAGTGCAGGCAGTGATGTCATTTTCCGAATCGCATCTTCAAGTGTGAGAACTTTCTTTTCTCTCACATATCGCCCTAACACTCTTGCATTTGAGCCATAACTTCGCGGATGCGGCTTGCCTTCTCCGGGTTCTTGTAACCCACCATCCGAACAAATCGCAACAAGTGGACATTGCATAATATTCACAACATCCTCTTCTGACTGAGTATGATAAACACAACTTGCCCCACCCTTTAAATAAATATCAACAATCGTGAGATACTGCTCTTCCATACTGACTTCTGGAAGTTCAAGGGGTGAAATATTTTTCCAATCAACACTCTCACCTTTTTCTTTTTTGAGTTTAAGAATTTGCGTCACTTCTTTTAAATTTTTACCAATAAATTCAGGATATGCACGACTTGAAGTTATCACGGCAAATGAAAAATCACTTCGATGCCGTTCGACTTCATGTTGTTGTTTCATATCAACAAGAACTCTTTTTAATCCATTTGGGTCAGAAAGAATTTTCTTCGCTTCACTACTCCCCTTTTCAAATAACCAATCTGGGAAAAGCATAGAGATGCCAGTACTTGAGGCTGTATAAGGATACTGGTCAAGCCAGACCTCCTGTCCTTGTGCACGTGCATCAAGGACTTTTTGCAATATAGTCTTACTCCCACCAATTGTATTATCTCCGGGAAGTTTGAAATGTGATATTTCAATGCGAGAATTTGCTTCTTTACCAATTCTCAGAGTTTCATCAATCGCTTCAAGAATTCTTGTGCTTTCATTTCGCATATGGGATGCATAAATCCCACCCAATTCAGCTACAACCTTTTGTAACTCAACTATTTCCTCGATTGAACTATATTTACCAGGTGAATAAATCAATCCTGTCGACATCCCCACAGCGCCTTCATACATCGCCTTTTTCAAAAGTTTCTCACATTCTTCCATCTGCTCAGGAGTAAGTTCACCCGCAACATCTCCTTTAACCTTAGACAAAATAGTGTTGTGTCCAATCAAAGTTGCAACGTTTATTGCTACACCTTTTTTCTTTAGACTCTTAAAATGTTTAGCAACATCCAGAACACTCCCACCGCAATTACCTGCAACAATAGTAGTCACACCATCTCTAATATAATTTTCAGCATAAGGATGTTTAAGAAGAGAGCTATCAATATGAGTATGAACGTCAATAAAACCTGGTGAAACAATGAGACCTTTCGCATTGATTTCATTACGAGATTTACATCCCGTAAGATTTCCGATTCGTGTAATTTTCCCATTCTTTATTCCGACATCCGCATAAAACCAGGCGTTGCCAGTTCCATCAACGATTTTGCCATTCCGAATAATTAAATTGAATTTCTGAGAAGGTTGACCAGTCTCAATTAATCTCGATAATTTCACACAGCCCAAGAAGAAGAATATTACAAAAGATAAAAAACTTAACTTTATAAATTTTTGAAAAGTCATTTATTATCTCCCTGTTTGAGACCTCTGAGATACTAATAATAGTAAATTAAAAACGAGATTGATTCGTCGGCTTTGCCTCCTCACAATGACACCTTCTGTTTCCTCTCCCCTTGTGGGAGAGGATTAAGGAGAGGGGTATACATCATCACAAATAATTATCCCCCGTATTTAATTCGGGGAAACAAGCGCACTTTTAATTATAAAATAATATTAATTCAAAGCTCCCTTTTATAACTAACTCTTTGATAATTCCATTGACTTATCTATTGACAAATATATTTGCAATATAAAAAATTCTTTAAATTCTAAGTTTATGACAATTTTATAACACAAAAAGGAGTATCGCATTATGCCAGACTGTAAAAATTACAAGGCTAATATGATAAAATGTAATTGCACTTATGAACCTTGTTCACGCAAAGGATTTTGTTGCGAATGCTTGCATTATCATCGGCAGATGGATCAACTTCCAGCTTGCTTCTTCTCAAAAGAAGTTGAACGCACCTATGACCGCTCCATAGAAAAATTTATTCAATGTAGAAAGTAATTAAAGATCTCTAAAAAATTGCAACGCGACATTATAAATTTTCATAAAGTTTTGTTCATAGATAAAACTAATACAATGTGGGGTGCGGTAGCTTGCTACCACTTTTAAGGGCGAGACCTTGGTCTCGCCAATTTGTAGGGAACGCATATATGCGTTCCTTACAGCTCGATTTAATACAATATTAATCAATCACATCTTTTAGGAGAAATGTCAAAAATGTCACAACTTAAAGTTGAAAACATTTCCGATTTAGAAGCCTTCATTGACGGTTGCACCTTCTTTGGTGTTGGTGGTGGTGGAAATCCTATCGAAGGCTTTACTGTCTTAAAAGAAGCTCTTGATGAAAAAGGTCCAATTGAATGGAAAGATGTCGATGAAATAAACGACAATAATATGGCTCTTTGCACATTCCTGATGGGCTCTTCAGCTCCAATGACTGAAGAAAAGCAAATCGCAATGCGATCTCTGGGATTAACTCAAAGAAAATATCCACAAAATTTAATCAATGCAGTTTTAGAATGGGAAAATTACATTGGTAAAAAAGTTGATATTGTCGTTCCCATCGAAATTGGTGGTTCCAATATGCCATTCCCAATGGCTGTGGCGAAGAAGCTTGATAAAATTATTGTCGATGGCGATTACGCTGGCAGAGCTATTCCAGAAATTTTTCAAACTACTTTAATGTTGGAAGATGTCCCATTCACACCCGGAGTAAGCGTGGACAAATTCGGAAACGTGTGCATAATAAAAGAAGTGGTCAACATCAGCCTTGCAGAACGATTAGGAAAATATTTAAGCGCAGTAGTCTTTGGTTCAACAGGACTCGCTGGATTTCCCGTATCAGGAAAGCAATTGAAAAGACTCTTAATAAGAGGAACTGTTACCAAGACTTATAAAATCGGGAAAATTATAAAATCTGCAAGAGACAAGAAAACAAATTTACCTGAAGAACTTAAAAAATTTAACGGAAAATTACTATTCAATGGCAAAGTCACCAAAAAAGAAATAATCCCTGATGAATGTTATTACAAAGGTTCTCACACTCTTGCAGGAATTAACGAATTCAAAGGTAACCAGCTAAAAATATTTTTCAAAAATGAAAATCATATCGTCTGGAAAAATGAGAAATATCTTGTCTCCAGTCCCGACCTTATTTGTTGCATCAAACCAACTATTTTTAAACCTATGAGAAATGCTGAAATTAAAATAGGCACACATCTCGAAGTTTATGCCTTCCCCTGCCCTCCTATCCTGAAAGAACCCAAAATTCTCAAATGGCTCAATCCAAAATATTTCGGTTTTGATTTGGAATATATACCAATTTGAGACCTCTGAAATACTTTCTTTGTTTGTAGTACCCACTTTAGTGGGAATAGATTTACCCTGCTAAATCAGGCACTACGAACGAAATTACTTCTTCATTGATTTTCTCATATGGGCGGGGAGGAGTCTGATTTGTTCGCGGTATTTGGCAACGGTTCGGCGGGCTATCTTATATCCTTGTTGCTCTAAAAGATTGACAATTTTCTGGTCACTTAAAGGTTTTTTAGGGTCTTCCTGTTCAATCAATTCTTTAATTTTATTCTTTACAGACAATGATGAGGCGAACTCCCCTGATTCAGTTTGCAATCCACTATTAAAAAAGAATTTTAGTTCAAAAATTCCTCTCGGAGTTTGAGTATATTTATTCGTTGTGACTCGTGCCACTGTTGATTCATGGACTCCAACCATATCTGCAATGATTCTTAATGTGAGTGGTTTTAAATGCTCTATTCCCTTATCAAAAAATTCTTTCTGCACATCCACAATCGCTTCAGTAACGCTTAGAATTGTCTTCTTTCTCTTTTCAATGTTTTTAATCAACCACATTGCTGATTTAAGTTTCCCCTTAATATATTCTTTTTCTTGTTCGGAAGATTGTTTATTACTGGCTTCAAGTAATCTTCTATAAAAAGGACTGATTCTTAGCGTTGGTGCCACATCTTCATTTAAATACACAATGTATTTTCCGTCTACTTTATCTACAATCACTTCAGGAACAATATAACGAATAGACTCATTCGAATATTGCCTACCCGGTTTGGGTTCAAGCTTACTTATCTCATTGAATATCCTCTGAATCTTATTCACATCAATCCCTGTTGCCTTACTAATCTCAGAAAAATGTTTCTTCATTAAACTTTCAAAATGATTTGTCAGGACATTTTCAAAATCTTTGTCCTTATTCCCATTATTACTTAACTGCAATATGAGGGATTCCTGAATATTTCTTGCCGCAACTCCCGGAGGGTCAAATTCCTGAATGAGAGTAAGGGTCTCCTTAACTTCTTTTTCTGTTACTCCTACAGCCTCTTTTATCTCATCTATTGTAACGATTAAATAACCATCTTCATTAATGTTTCCAATAATATATTCGCCAATTTTCTTCTGTTTATCTGTCAGGGCGGTGACGTGTAACTGCCACTGCAAATGTTCATACAAGCCCTCAGAGACAGAAACTGCATTCTGAAGAAAATCTTTGTCCTCAACATCCTTTTCTGTTTCTCTATTTGCGTATGTGGGTGGAACGTACATCCCACCTTCTGCAAAATAAGCATCCCAGTTGATATCTAAATCTTCGATGTCTTTCTCCATCTTATCGTTAGCTTTATCATCTGCCTCACTTTTCTCCTCTAATTCTGTTTCAACTTTATCCTCTTCCTCAGCCTTGGTCAGCTCAACTTCATCAGACTCTTCCAATATCGGATTTTCGAGCATCTCCTGGCGGGTCAATTGTAATAGTTCAAGGGTAGAGAGTTGCAACAGTTGAATCGACTGTTGCATTTGCGGAGTCATTACAAGTCTCTGCTGTTGCCTTAATGATAAATTCTGTTCTAACTTCATACTTCGACTACTTTTAATCCTATCTACTAAAATTATTTTTCATTGCAAAATAGTACTTCTATAAATTTCAAGTGAAATTCGTCAACAAAACTTTGCTTTAATTTATCCGATTCACACCTCAAGAGTCAAATAATATTTTTTTTATGAATTTTCTTATTGAGATTTTTATTATTGATTAACATAATTCGAAAATGTAAAAAGATAAATTATAAAAATAGAACTTATTTATTCCAATAAATGAAAAAGGTTTTATGTGGAGTGCGGTAGCTTGCTACCGCTTTAGATTGCGAGACCTTGGTCTCGCTTATTAGTAGGGGACAAGCATGCCTGTCCTCTATAGTGGAAGCAAGCTTCCACAAAACAAAGCGAAAGCAAGCTTTCGCACTCCAAAGAGTAATTTGTAAACTATAATTTTTGAAAATTTATTAACAAATGAAAAAGAGGAGCTTTATGAAAAAGTCAATTATTAAATTATTAATTCTTATAGTCATATTATGTTCAATCTTTTTTAATTGCTCAAAGAAAGCAGAAGAACCTTCGGTAAAAGAAACAGAAAAAATCGATGTTGCCAAAAATAATACACCCCTACCCCCACCCTCCCCCCTTGAGGGGGAGGGAAGGGTGGGGGGATACTCGGAAGAATCAAAAAAAGAGGAAACTCAAGCTACGGCAACTCAAGAAACTCCAGTCGATGGAGATTGGCTCGTCAGAAGTCTGAGTGCTGAACCTCAAATTCTAAATCCAATAACATCAACCGATGTATATTCAGACCTTGTCGATGATCTTGTTTATGAATATCTCGCAGATTACGATAGACACACCAAGAAATTAGTCCCTATCCTTGCTGAATACTTTAATGTCTCCGATGACTATCTCACTTATACATATAAACTAAGAAAGGGTATAAAATGGCACGATGGTAAACCACTTACTATTGATGACGTTATGTTTTCCTATAATATTCTTATGGACCCTAAAACAGATTCTGCTCATCTGAAAAATTATTATCAGGATGTCAAAAAAGTCGAACAAATCGGTGATGACACCATTAAATTCACGATGAAAAAACCATATTTCAAGGCAATAGAATTCACGGGCGGATTCCCGATAATGCCAAAACACATTTTTGATACGGGTGGAGATTTCAATAAACATCCAAATAATAGAAAACCTATTGGAACAGGTCCTTATAAGTTTGTAAAATGGGATACCGGGAGAGAAATTGTCCTGGAAAAAAATCCGGATTATTGGGGCGAAAAGAAACCTCACTTTGATAAAATCATTTATAAAATCATTACCGACCCTGTGGCAGAAATTCAAGCTCTGAAAAATGGTGAAGTTGATGTGGTCGATGGAATCGCCCCGGAACACTGGACTACTACGTTAAATGCAAAGTCATTTAATGAAAAATTTAACAAATACGCTTATACTTATCCCCAATTTTCCTACATCGGTTGGAATATTAGAAAACCTTTCTTTGAAGATAAAAGAGTCAGAACTGCATTAACAATGTTAATTAATCGAGATGACATAATCAAATATGTTTTATACGACCTTGCAGAACCCACATCAGGTCCATTTATGATAGGAACACCTGCTTATGACACAAGCATCCAACCTTTACCTTATGACCCTGTTAAAGCAAGAGAATTATTAAACGAAGCAGGTTGGATTGACCACAATAACGATGGCATTAGAGATAAGGATAATATTAAATTCGAGTTCACATACTTGATTCCTTCTTCTACAAAAACAGGTTTGCAAATTGCTGAGATTATTAAAGAGGCCTTCACAAAAGAAGGAATCATTGTTAATATCAAGAGACTCGAATGGGCGACTTTCCTTGAGCAAATTATGGAATGGCAATTCGATGTATCATCATTATCCTGGGCTCTTTCATTTCTTCCCGACTATTACCAAATCTTTCATTCTTCTCAGGCTGACATAAAAAAGTCATCAAACCATGTCGGATATAAAAATCCCGAAGCGGATAAAGTTATGGAGGAAATCAGAACTACTTTTGATGAAGAAAAACGTAACGAACTTTATCATAAGTTACAAAAAATATTTCACGACGACCAGGCATATACTTTCTTATTTGTGCCAAAGAGATTAATGGCAATTGACAAACGAATACACAATGTCAACTTCTTCAGCATTAGACCCTGTTATCTTGTTGATGAATGGTTCGTTCCTAAAGAACAACAGAAATATAAATAAATTAGACAAAATAGAACGCGGATTCACACAGATTCATACAGATTTACACAGATGAAAAATCAGTGTTAATCATTTTTAATCCGCATTAATCTGCGGTCTATTATTTATTCGCGGCTAATTAATCAAAATTATGAGAGCTTATATAATAAAAAGATTATTCTTAATTATCCCAACACTTTTGGGCATTTCCCTCATTACATTCATCATTATACAAGCCTTGCCGGGTCAACCTTACTATGCAAAATTAGCCACAATGCAAATATCGGGTCAGCAAAATCCCATTACACCCGAAATTATTGAACAAACGAAAAAACTCTATGGAATGGACAAACCTATTCCTATCCAATACCTTCTCTGGCTTAAACGAATTATCACACTTGATTTCGGATATTCATTCAAAGACCAGCGAAAAGTTATTGTTAAAATTAAGGAACGGTTGCCTATCACAATTACATTAAGTTTAATAGCCATTTTTATTACATACATCGTTTCTATACCCGTAGGTATCTATTCTTCAACCCATCAGGGAACACTCTCAGACAAAATTATCACGGTCTTTTTATTTATTCTTTATTCTATTCCAACCTTCTGGCTTGCGACAATGCTAATGCTTTTCTTCTGTGGTGATACATTCTTAAACATATTTCCCGTTTCAGGATTCATATCAACAGGAGCTGAGGATTATCCATTTTTCAAAAAACTACTTAATATAGCCTGGCATCTTGTACTACCAATTGTTAGTTTAACCTATTATTCATTTGCTCAATTATCAAGATATGCAAGGGCAGGAATGCTTGAAGTAATCAGACAGGATTATATCAGAACAGCAAGAGCCAAAGGATTATCGGAAAGAGTCGTCATCTTCAAACATGCCTTTCGTAATTCAATTATTCCTATTGTAACATTACTCGCTTATCTTTTACCTCAGCTTATTGCGGGAAGTTTAATAATTGAGATGATATTCAGCATCCCCGGAATGGGCTTATTAACTTATGAAGCAATACTCTCAAGAGATTATCCAGTGATTATGGCTACTACAACAATCGACGCCCTTCTCACATTAGTAGGAATACTTCTATCAGACGTATTATACGCAGTCGTCGATCCAAGAATTACTTTTGATTAAGTGAATTAACAGGGATGGACAGGATATACAGGATTATATAAAATTTAAAATGTAAAACGGCCAATTGAAAATTGTCATTCTGAGCCGAAGTCCTGAACACAGTGAAGGAACAGCGAAGAATCCCGTTTTTAGTCTTCATTGTCAAATGATGGTTTAAACAATGTTAGAAAAAAAATTAGAAAAAGGATTAAGTTTCAAGAAGATCATCTGGCGAGAATTTAAAAAGGATAAACTTGCTGTTATTGCTTTATGGTTCATCTTTTTACTTTTCATTATCGCCATCTTTTCCCCACTTCTTGCTAATAACAAGCCAATTATTATGAAATATAAAGGGGAATATTATTCCCCTATCATTAAGAATTATCCTATCTTCATCAAACTTGATACTGAATTCAGGACAAAGTACAACAGTGACTTCAAGGAATTTGTAAAATCTTTTAGTAGCGATGACTTTGCTATTTTCCCACCGGTTCCTTACAGTCCAACAGAGATTAGTCTTCCAGATAAATTGAAAAATCCCAACGAAAAACATCTATTAGGAACCGACAATAAAGGCAGAGATGTTCTTTCAAGACTGATTCACGGTTCAAGAATATCATTATCCGTTGGATTTGTCGCTGTAGGGATTTATGTATTAATTGGAATCATAGTTGGCAGTCTTGCAGGTTTCTATGGTGGTTGGGTAGATAACATCATCTCAAGATTCATTGAAATAGTGATCTGTTTCCCATCACTAATTTTGATTCTCGCCATAATTGCAATTATCCCGAGACCAAGCATATATGATATTATGTTCGTTATAGGAATAACGGGATGGCCCAGCGTTGCAAGATTTGTCAGAGGTGAATTCTTGAAGTTAAGGAATCAAGATTTTGTAATGGCATCAAAAGCATTGGGTAGTTCTAATATAAGACAAATGTTCAAACACATTCTTCCCAATGCCCTCGCACCCGTTCTGGTAAGTGCCACATTCGGGATTGCATCAGCTATTGTTATTGAATCAACTCTGAGTTTCCTTGGTTTAGGTGTTCCACCACCCACGCCAAGTTGGGGAGAAGTTCTTCACGAAGGAAGAGATGTGGAAGCCATTGCTTGGTGGCTTGTTATTTTCCCAGGATTAGCCATATTTATAACTGTTACAGCTTATAATCTTGTCGGTGAAAGTTTCAGAGATGCTATCGACCCACGATTAAGAGAAAGATAGAATAATTTATGCTTGTGATTTTACATAAATCAAAAACAATGAATTTTATCTCCGTATTCTTATAAATAAATTAATGGTCAATAATTTTTGAAAGCTTATTATGTCGCAACACAGTCTTTCATCGCCCTTTAATAAATATCTTAAGAAAGGAAAATAATAATATGAATATTAACAAAATCTGGCTTCTTATATTTTTTATTTTGTTGGCAAATCTTTATTTATTCTCTCAAGAAGTGGACTATCCAGATGTTCTCGTCCATTTCAATGATGCATCAAAACAACCTGTGAAAGGCAAGTTATTAATGCTTGATGGTGGTATTTATTATATCCAAACAACTGAGGGAAGATTGAAACTAAAAAAAGAAGAGATTAAAAAGATAGATTTCATTGAGAGGACTAAAGAAGAAATTCTCAAAACAACTCCTAAAAAACAAAAATCTCTGGAAACCCCATCAGAAGAGTCTGTCCCAGAAGGTGACATAATTAAATTCGCCATATCAAAAGGTGTGAGTGAAGAAGATGCAAATAATCTCTCTAAAGAAATCGGACTACTCGGGTTTACTGGCAAAGATAAGGACAAATTATTTTTCCTTATAATCAAAGCTTACCAGGACAATGTTCCATTAGACCAATCACTAAAGGCGCTAAAGGACTTAAAAGATTTGAATCTGGAAATAGATTTAGAAGATATCTACATCTATACACTTCAAGCAGTAAGAGATGGAATTAGTGTAGATGATTGCCTTAAAATTATAGGTGACTTAAATCGCGAAAACATCTCAGGAAACGTACTTAATAAGCTTTACAATTCTATTATTACTCTTGCTCAGGAGGGTGTTCCACCAGATAGAAGTATTGATGTAATCGTCGCCCTTAAGAGACTAAAATTTGAATCTTCTGAAACACCTGCTTATCTTAATTTATTATTTTCACAATTAAGAGATGGGTTGAGTTTGGACGACGGCTTAAATGAGTTACAATTCTTGAAGACTCAAGAATTAAGCTCACAAGAACTTGAAGATTCCTTTATGCTTATGAGTAGAATAAGGCGAGAAGGAGCCCCACTCATTGATATTGAAACAGCTTTTGGTGAATTAATAAAAAGAAAATATGAAAATCAATATCGAGAAAAACTACTTGAACTAATAATTGAGGCGAAAAAAAATGGTGTGCCTTTGAATACATCTTTTCAAACATTATCAGAAGTGGAAGACCAAAAATTAAGCACATCTGAATTAATAAGACTGTTCGAGGAAAAATTAAAAACTGAAGTCGATAAAGTGGAAAAACTCAAGAAGGATAGAGAAGATTATTTACAATAAAAAAATGGAGGCAACGATCGGATTCGAACCGATGAATAGAGGTTTTGCAGACCTCCGCCTTAGCCACTTGGCTACGTTGCCTCAAATTACTTAATCAATTTTTATTTGATAAATACCTAATATTTATCACAATCCTTAGTCAAGTGTTTTTTACTCCTTCAACTCGAATCTTGAAACCTTAAACTTCAAACTTGTAAAACTAATCAAAAATATACAACATTTTAACCACTAATTACACGAACCTTTACGAATAAAGCATCAAATAAATGCACTTCTTGTTGTATGTTTAAAATCACCAGTTTTACATTTTAAATTTTCTATGTTTTCTCTATTGACAAGTCTTTTCTACTTGACAAAGATTTGCTCGGAATTTTAACATTAAATTGCGAATTTTATTTAAAACTCAAAAGTAAATTGGATTTTGTCAAAAACCAATTAACGTGGGTCTTTAGCTCAGTTTGGTAGAGCATCCGGCTCATAACCGGGCGGTCGTAGGTTCGACTCCTACAAGACCCACCATTTTTTTATCTCCCCAGACTTTTCTAATCACTGAAATTTAAACCACAAAAGAAAAATGGGACGCGGATTTTCGCGGATACGTTCGGATTTGCACGGATTATATATTTATTCTTAAATATTTTAGTAAATAAAATCCGTGAACATCCGTTTTTATCCGTGTCAATCCGTGGTCTGTTTTTTTTCTTCTTCTCTGTGTCCTCTGTGGCTAATTTATTTTTTAAGTCTTATGAAACTATAAACGTTTTATAACAGGATTAGTTCCACATAATGGACACTTCGGATCTTTCTTCAGAATCGCTTCTCGGAATCGCAATCTTAATGCATCATAAATCAGTAATTTGCCAATAAGCAATTCCCCAATTCCTACTAAATATTTTATACATTCCGTAGCCTGAATAATACCGATAATTCCTGGCACAGCACCCAAAACTCCTACCTCTCTTGTTGTGAGTAAAACTCCTTCTAATGGCAGTTCAGGATACAAGCACCTATAACAAGGATTATTTGCACCAGCAACAAATGTTGATGCCTGTCCTTCCAGCGCCAATACAGCACCATAAAATAAAGGTTTCTTAGCAAAATAACAAGCGTCATTAACTAAAAATCGTGTTTCAAAATTATCGCTTCCATCTATCACTGCATCATATCGATTTATTATCTCCATAATATTCGATTTAGTTATTCGTTCATTATAAGTCACAATCTTAACATCTGGATTCAATTTGTTGAGTTTTTCTTTTGCTGATAATACTTTCTCTTTCCCAATATCCGGTGTGAAATGAAGTATTTGTCGCTGAAGATTGGATAATTCCACTAATTCATTATCCACTATCCCGACTTTTCCTACCCCGGCTGAAACAAGATAATAAAGAATGGCTGAACCCAATCCACCTGTTCCAATACACAAAACTTTCGAATTTAATAATTTCTCCTGACCCTTCTCCCCTATCTCTTTAATGAGTATATTTCTTGAATACCTTTCAGCCTGTAATTTGCTCAGCATTATTAACATCCTTTCTCACTACTAAACAAACTATTCTTAATAATTAAATAGTATAAACTCGTTGAATCTTTGCAAATGTTTTTTTAAAGTACAAGAATAATACTATAAGTCACCAAACAAAGTTTTTTAGTCAATATACTTTATTATATAATACAATCCTATTATCCCATTAATTCTAACTTTTCCCTTTACATAAACAAAATTATTATGATTATTATGTTTTATTCCAATATTAAAAAATTCGGAATTAAATTGCTCTCGAATCAAAATATTCTTGTTTTCTTAGCGAGCTTTGCGTCTTTGCGAGAAATAACCTGAAGTAATTCACAAAAGATTTTTCATAGAACACAAAAAATATCGGAGGCAAAATGAAAATACAATTCTGGGGCGCTGTGAGAAATGTCACGGGCACAAAACACAGACTCATCGTTGAAGACAAAAATATTCTTCTGGATTGTGGTCTCTTGCAAGGTCCGAGAAGAAAAACAAGAGAGCAAAATCTGAACTTTCCTTTTTCACCTCCAACTATTCATTCCGTAATTTTATCCCACAGTCACATCGACCATTCCGGGAGTCTACCTACTCTCGTTAGAATGGGTTTCAATGGGAAAATATATTCCACCTTTGCCACGAAAGACCTTTGCACAGCGGTTCTGAGGGATAGCGCTCACATTCAGGAAAAAGACGCTCAATGGCTCAGGAAAAAAAAGAAAGAAGCCGTTGAACCAATTTACACAATGGATGATGCGGAGGCTTGTTTACATTATTTTATTGGTGTTAATTATGGAAATCCATTTTATCTGTTGAAAAATGTTAAATGCACATTTTATGATGCGGGTCATATTCTCGGTTCTGCTCAACCTCTAATTGAGGTTAAAGAAAACGGGAGAAATATTAAAATTCTATTCACGGGAGACTTCGGTCGACTCAATAATAAAATCATTCTCAAACCTCCTCAAATTGTTAGCGATGTAGATTATCTCATTGTCGAAAGCACTTATGGTAATAGGAAACAAGCCGATTTTGTGAGTGCTAAGGATGAGTTAATGCGGGTCGTCAATGAAGCTTTTGAAAGAAAGGGAAAAGTTATCATCCCATCCTTTGCAGTAGGTAGAACTCAGACGGTAGTATTTCTATTGCACGAACTTTTTGAGGCAAAGAAAATTCCTGACATTCCTATATATGTCGATAGTCCGCTTACAGTCAATGTTACAGAGATTTTCAGAAATCATCCTGAATGTTTCGATAAAGATGTGAACGAATATTTTCTGAACAATGAAGACCCTTTCGGATTTGGAAGATTACAATACATCAGAGATGTAGAAAAATCCAAAGCTCTAAACTCAATGAAAAATCCCTGCATTATAATTTCCGCTTCAGGAATGTGTGAAGCAGGCAGAATATTGCATCATCTTAAGAATAATATCGAAGATGAAAAAAATGTGATTTTATTTGTAGGTTATCAAGCACAGGGAACTTTGGGGCGGCGTATTGTTGAAAGAAATCCAGAAGTAAGAATCTTTGGGGAAACATATAGAGTCAGGGCAAAAGTTGCGACACTCAACACTCTCAGTGCCCATGCTGATGCAGACGATTTAATTGAATACATTGGAAAAGTTAAGACAGACAGACTCAAAAAAATCTTTGTAGTTCACGGCGAAGAAGCCCAATCTCTCCCCTTTGCCGAACGCATCAAACAAATCTTCCACATCGAAACCATCGTCCCCTTTGAGGATGAGGAGTTTGAATTGTAGAAAACTGACGTAAAGTTTCTAATACTCATCCCTTAAGAATAATTTTAAATAAATAATTTCTTAAAATCCATTATGAAAAGCTATCGATTCTCTCATTGAATATATTTATATTTAATATTTCATCAAAATAATTGAGCATATTTAGGAATCGAGCTTTTCCCACGCTTGTTAGCCAATAATTTCCATCAGTAATCCAGAAAAATTTAAATTGCGAAAAATTCTCTTTAATAAAACTATTTAGATCAATATACTCATTCTGATTAATGCCTATTTTAGTCCCTTCAGTTGAATAGAAATTTAATTCAAACAAATATTTGGGTTTATTATTAGAAAATATTATAAGATCGAATTTTTTAGGCTTGTTGTCTTTCGGTTTAATTACGCCTTCAACATACTTTTCCATACAATAGAATTTCATTCCACTCTGCGATGGAAGTTGATTCCCGACATCATGATTTAATATTTTTATATCTTTCTTATTGGGTAAAGAGTCAATATTAACATAACCATTTTTTTCTAAAATCTTAGTTACTTTTATTTTAGTATAATTCCCATGTAAACTTTTTGTATCAATCGGAATACGTTTATTCTGCAAAAATTTTTCCACATTAATGGTAGCAAGTTTTTCATTAAGCTTCAAATTGTTGAGAAGATAATTTGAGAACCTAATAGAAAAATCCTCAAATTCACTTTTTGCTATACGTTTTTCTAAAGCATTGAAATTTTTTGATATTTTACCAATATATTCTGAAACAGCAATCTTAAAAGTCGCTATCAAATATTTTTTATCAAGTCCGTCAACTCTTTCTATAAGTTCTTCATAACTAAGCTTGGGTTTTAATAGATTCAAATATCGTTTTCTAAACTCATTATCATGCTTTAGATTCAAAATCATATATTCATATATAGATTCTATGTTAATAGAATTTAGTTTCGTGACATCAAATACAAAATGTACAAGTTGAGCATTTGTAAAACGCAATAATTGAAAAATTGCTTCGAATATAATAAAGCTTTTAGGATTATTTTTTATAAAATCTGACAATTCATTTATGTTCCAATGCTTTTTGTTTAATAAAACATCTATCTCTTTTTGTAAGTCTTTTACAGCAATATTGGCAGGTCTAAACTCATCCTGTATAAATTCTAAAAAAGATATTTTCGAAGCAAAGTCTATGTATATTTCCTCTGGATTTAACATACATCTATCCTTTTTGATTGAGTATGAAATTATCTACCTTCTCTGAAATATTTGGCTTTCCCTGTTCTTATATTCAATTCTACTATTCCTAATATTTCCCCAACAGGTTCATATGCCGCTTGAACAGTATCATATATGTCAATTATAACTACATCCTCTTCCTCAAATGTCATATGCACAGTTCTATTTAAATTTTTATCAACATAAAATCCGTCAAGTTCATCGATCTTAAATACTCTGGGTTTATTCTTATTGCCTCTGTTATAAGTTACTACTGGAGATTCCATTGGTATATATTTATCTACCTTGTGCCATTTCATAAATTCTCCCTCCTTTTAGATAATTTTTTCATAAACTAATAGGTATTGATGATTTATTTTAAAATACTCACTATCATAAAAGTTGTCACCATTTCCATTGGTATTTCTCTGAGTGACAATAATTATCTCTTTTAACCATAAGTTTTCAAAATCTATTATATCTATTATCATTTTAGCTAAAGGCTTTATGTATCCATCCATTCTTACATCTTGTGTTTGAATTACAATAAAACCACCTTTAATTATTTTTGGTAAGTTTTGATTTACAATTTCTTTAACTTCGTTCAAGTAAGATTCGATGTTAAAATGAGAAAGAATATCATTTAATATCGAAGACTTGATAAAAAATAATCCTATTTCCTTTTTTGTATCATGAGTAAATAATTTTTCATTTTTTGAATGAGAAGCAAATGTTATAGTTGAGTAACCATTTCCGTTTGAATATCTATTAATGACATTTTTATTTAAAATTTTGTCAAAATCATTTTCTGGTAAAACCCAAACTGTTGTTGTTTCCAATTCATCTAATTTTCTCTTGATAGAAATTTTTTCTTTAGTTGGAACTACTAAACCATAACCAACCTCTTCTTCTTTTATACTTGAAGAAACGGTATATTCAGGCTTTACAAATATTGGTAAATGCTCATGTGCTAAAAGAAGAAAATTATATTTCACACTGTTAGCATACCAAAATCCTGTTGTCTTGCAGTTATGTTGCCGTTTAATAACAAGTTCTCTCAATTTAAAGCCTACATCTAAATAAACATTTATGAGTTTAAATCCTAAAGGAATTACATATTTTTTTCTTCTGGTATCACCTATTAAAATAGCACATTGCCTGCCGGGTTTTAGAACTCTGAAACTTTCCTTTGCAACCTTCGACATCTCATTTAAGAAATCATCTATATCAAAAAAAGATAAATCACCTTCTTTTCGATCTGTGTAATGAATAATGTTAGCATAAGGAGGATGAGAACAAATTAAATCCACAGAATTATCATTTAAAGATGATAAATCCCTGGCATCAGCAACAAGAAGTTCAGGTTCATACATCTCCAATTGATTATTGTCTTCCCAAAAATCTAATAAGTGATTTGATGTTGTATCAAAATTTACATTTTTTCTTGCTAATTCAATTGCTTTATCATTTATATCAAACGCAATACATCTTCTCCCTAATAATTTAGCCTCTACCGCTGTAGTCCCTGCTCCACAAAAATAATCAAGCACTAACTCACCCAGCTTTGAATACTTAAGTATTACATTCCTTGGAATATAAGGTGACCAATTACCTCTATATTCTCCACTGTGAGTTGCCCACTTTCCCCTTTGTTTAAAGCTCCAGACAGTTGTTTGTTCTTCTTTAAAATCCTTCGGAGAAAATGTTTTTATCTTTTTAGAAACATTTAAAGAACTAATATTTAATCCTTTTGATTTAGTAATAAGTCGCTCAATATATCTATATGTAACTCCGTATTTTCGCCCTATTTCTAAATCAGGAGTTCCATTTGCTTTTTCTTGCAAAATTATCTGTTCAAGTTCTTCTTCACTTTTGAAATATAAATTTTTATTAGGCATTATTTACTCATATAGATCAGATTTTGACTTTGAAGTACTATAAATCTTCAAATAATTAAATAGAAATAATCAATATCAAATTTTTGTTTGGTAATATGATGTTTAATCAAAACTCCCATAAAAAATTATCATATTATACTTACCTTACTCATCTACAATCTCATACTTCTTTTCGAGCCAGCGGAAGAGACCGACTTGGGATGCTATTCCTAAGATTAATATTATTGTGAAAACAGTCAGGCTTTCTTCTTTTAGTCCCAACCCATTATAAACGATGAGAGACCCAATGATTGAGGTCGCTAATATGAAAATATATTTCTGCAAAATCACAGCAAGTATCCCACCTAAAATCCCTAATATAATATGGAGAACAATTCGTTCAAATTGCTTACTACCTGTACTCATAAATCTGTCTATAAGCCCCATTAGATAAGAATCTAAAAATCTCTCTCCCACAACTATCATTACAGCCGCACCAATCACAAACATCGCCACCATATTCAACTTTTTCATAAAAATCTGACCTATGATTCCTAAAATTAAAACCGATAATGGAAAAATGATTACAGAATAATCCTGCAAACTCGGTCTCGATGTAATGATGAACATCCCGATTAAAACACCAACAATGACTCCTAAAACAACACCACTAACCTTTAAACTAAGTCGATAAAGCCCCCACCCAACAAAATTTATTATCGCCCCAGCAATGATGAGAAAAAGATTAAATTCGCCCATAAGAATTTCCTTTTAATTTGAGACCTCTGAAAAACTAACTACGAGATTCTTCGCTTCGCTCAGAATGACACAAATATTCCTTTATGCCAGTCCCAGAGACCTAATGAGTGTCATTGCGAGCCTGCCGAAAGCAGGCGTGGCAATCTCGTATTTTGACAAAAATAGTCAGTATTTCAGAGGTCTCAATTTAGAAATTATCACTTCTTATTAATCAGTATCCAATATTTTTTTCAACTACAATTTATATTATTCTTATTCCGTGTTTATCCGTGTTCATCCGCGTCCTATTCTATTTTTCCTCTGCGACTCAATCTTAAAAATCATAACCACCAAACTTTTTAATTGACTGCTTATTCTAAATATTAAAGAAGTATCTGTTCAAAAATTTGATTAAATCAAATATAAAAGGAGATAAAATTGATTAAGAATACGAAAAACTTCCTGATTCCTCTTTTAATATCAATCTTCGCATTATTATCCATCCAAGCAGAAGAGATAAAATTAGATATTGTCGGAAAATCAATCAGACCCACTATTGTCGCTCTAAAAAGATTTACTCCTGAGGCATCTCCAAAGATTATAAAACCTAATGAACTGGAAAGTATCATCGAAAAAGACCTTAATATTTCCCGATATTTCGAATCACAAAAATATTCAGATATTCTTCGACTCCTTGATGAATCCGATAAGAAAAAAGGCAAAATCGATTTCTATGAATGGAAATCAGCTGGAACAGAAGTCCTCGTTGAAGGAACTTATGAGTATAAAGATAACATTATCACCATTAAAATCCACGTCTATGATGTCGGAAGTGCAAAAGAAATTTTCGGTAAGGTTTACAAAGGTGGCGATACAGAATATCAGCTCATCGCACATACCATCTCCAATGACATTGTCTATTATTTAACCGGAAATAAAGGTATTGCCCTCACTAAAATTGTATTTATCAGCACAAGAGATGGTCACTCTGAAATATATGTAATGGATTTTAATGGAGAAAACCAGAGAAGACTTACTTCTAATAAATCGCTTAAGGCAACGCCTTGTTTTGGAACTAACAATACAGAAATTTATTTTACAAGTGACATTGAATACAACTTTGATCTTTATGGTGTGAAAATTAGTGGTGGTAATCCCTGGCTCATTCTAAGATTTCCAGGTCCTAATCTCTCTCCGAACTATTCATCTGTTTCACAAAAAATGGCTCTTAGTCTTGGCAAAGATGGCAATGTCGAAATATACACAATGGAAAGAAATGGGAAGAACCTGACACGTCTAACCTATGATAAAGCAATTGACCAATCGCCTTCTTGGAGTCCAAACGGTAAAGAAATTGTCTTTACTTCTGACAGAACTGGAACACCACAAATTTACATTATGAATGCTGATGGATTTCATCAGAGAAGAATCACATTTCAAGGCTCGTTTAATGATTCTTCCACCTGGTCACCCAAAGGAGATTTAATCGCCTTTGTATCACGTTCAGCAGGTATATTTGACATTTACACAACAAATACTGAAGGTCTCGACTGGAAACGATTGACAATAAACCAGAGAAAAAACGAAGACCCCTGTTTCAGTCCAGACGGTCAACATATTGCTTTTTCATCAAATCGAACGGGAAAATACCAGATTTATATTATGGATATAGATGGGAGAAATCAGAGACAGCTGACCTTTGATGGGGAAAATACGAGTCCAAACTGGTCAGGATTTTATGAATAAATTATAACAAAACACAGATTAGTAGATATGTAAATATTTTATTTTTTAACATAATTCTATAGGTTTCTTGTGGGTATTAAAACAATAAAATAAAAAGAAAAAATAAATTATTTTTTGATATCAAAATTCACTTGACTTGCTGGTTAAAGACATAATAAGTTTTTAAGAGAAAGATTTTTTTCTAAAATATAACACTTAGAAATAATCCATTATAAATGGGTAAGAAAGGAGATGTCACGGTGTTAAAGAAATTAACCAAACTCGCTTTATTATCATTATTGATTGTGTCAGTAGCAGGAGGCTGTTCAAGCTGCGGTAAAGATGGAAAGTGGTGGTTTGGCAAAAAGAAAAAAGAAGCGAAAGAAGTCTCTGCTGAAGAACCTTCAAGTATTTACAGCTCAACCCTTGAAGAAAAACCGACGACGCCTGATTTAGGACAACCTTTGGCTCCAACGATTGAAGCACCAGCTCAGGAAACATCTGCTTTACAGATGGTCCATTTCGATTTCGACAAATATGAAATCAGACCTGATGCGACAGAAGTTATCAACAAAAATTATGAATGGTTGAGTCAAAATCCAAATGTTCAGGTTCAGATTCAAGGGCACTGTGACGAAAGAGGAACAATCGAATATAACTTCAATTTAGGTCAAAAAAGAGCCGACGCAGTTCGTGAATATCTCATTAAGCTCAGTGTCGACCCGAATAGACTTCATACTATCAGCTATGGCAAAGAAAGACCTCTTGATCCTGGACAAAACGAAGAAGCTTGGGCTAAAAATAGAAGAGCTCAATTCTTAGTTTATTAATTAACATCTATTAATTAAATATAGTGTGTTATTAATAAAATTTAAAGGGAGAATAATTCTCCCTTTTTCTTTTTATATCATCTTGATTTTTTAATATCGTACTCCAAATGCCTACTACCGAATAAGATTCTTCTTCACATTTTCTCCTATATTCATATTACTCTTTTGATTGACTTTGAGATTTTATTTCTTTATAGACTTAACTTTTAAACATTACTATACGTCTTATAGGTCTGAATGAGAATGATTTTTATATAAAGGAGCTATTCCCAAAGTGGAAAAACTTATAAAGAAAATAAATAACAGAACAGCCGTAATCTCTATCATCGGTCTTGGTTATGCCGGGTTACCATTACTTGTCGAATTTGCCGATAATGGTTTTAAATCAATTGGAATTGATATCAATGAAAACAAAGTCAAAAAATTAAATAAGGGGATTAATTACATTAGTGATGTTAATAATGAAAGAGTTAGAAGATTAGCAAAAAGCGGTTTACTTAAAGCATCTACTGACTTTAAGATTTTAAAAGACATTGATGCAATTTCCATTTGTGTTCCAACTCCTTTGAAAAAGACCAAAGACCCTGATATTTCTTACATCCTCGACGTTCTCAAAGAATTAAAAAAATTTGTTCACAAAGATATGATTATAATCCTTGAAAGCACAACGTACCCAGGAACAACAAATGAACTTTTATTACCAGAGCTGGAATCTTCGGGCTTAAAAGTAGGAAAAGATTTCGCTCTCGCATTTAGTCCTGAACGAATTGACCCGGGCAACACAAAATTTAACATAAAGAATACTCCCAAAGTGGTTGGGGGTGTAACTACGAAATGTGGCAAAATCGCTTCACTGCTATACTCAACAATTATTGAAAATGTAATCACCGTTTCCTCAGCAAAAGCCGCTGAAATGGTCAAAATGTTAGAGAACACTTTCCGTGCTGTAAATATAGGGCTTGTCAATGAATTTGCCATTATGTGCAATAAACTTGACTTGGACACATCCGAAATTATTCAAGCCGCTTCAACAAAACCTTTCGGATTTATGCCTTTCTATCCCGGACCAGGTCTTGGTGGACATTGCCTCCCCATTGATCCCTTATATCTATCCTGGAAATTGAAAACGCTTGATTACAATGCAAGATTCATTGAACTTGCCAGCGAAATTAATGCGAATATGCCTTTATATGTTGTTTCAAAAATTTCCGACGGATTAAACAATCAGAAAAAGAGTGTTAATGGTTCCAGGATTTTCATACTCGGTGTAACCTATAAGCCAAACGTTGATGATATTAGAGAATCACCCGCACTTGATATAATAAAATTGTTAATGAAAAAGAAGGCGGATGTAACTTATAACGATCCTTATGTGTCATACATAAAAATTGACAATACATCTTTAAAATCTCAAAAATTAACTGATAAATTATTGTCAGCTTCAGATTGCGTAGTAATTGTTACAGATCATAAATCTTATGACTGGAATAATATTGTAGAAAAAAGCCATCTGATTATCGATACGAGAAATGCCACAAAAAATCTTAAGAGTAAGAAGATAATAAAAATATAAACCTATAAGGATGTATAAATGAATAATAATAATGATAAATATCTCACTGAAGACTTAATTAGACAGATGCCTAAAACTGACTTGCATCTCCATCTCGATGGTTCACTTAGAATAGGAACTATTCTCGATATTGCTGATAAACAAAAAATTAAATTACCCACTCACGACCCCGATAAGTTGTCCAGGATAGTTTCAATGGAGAGTGATTGTAAATCCCTTAAAGAATATCTAAAAGCGTTTGAAATCACTGTAGCAGTTTTGCAGGATGCAGATTCTCTTTCTCGTGTGGCATATGAATTAGCAGAAGATTGTGCTAAAGAAAATTGTAAATATATCGAAGTTCGATACTCTCCTATCCTACATATTAAAAAGGGGCTAAAACTTACTACAATAATTGATTCGGTAATAGATGGACTTCAATCAGCAGAGAAAGACTTTAAAATCCAATCAGGTACTATAATCTGTGGAATGCGAGATATCAACCCAGAAACTTCTATTCTATTAGCGGAATTGGCGGTTGCTTATAAGGATAGAGGCGTTATAGGTTTTGATTTAGCTGGTGCTGAAGAACACTATCCCGCAAAAAGACACAAAGAAGCCTTTTTCCTTATCCAGAATAATAATATTAACTCCACAGCCCATGCAGGAGAAGGTTATGGACCGGAAAGTATCGCTCAAGCTATTCATTACTGCGGTGCTCATAGAATTGGTCACGGAGTAAGGCTCAAAGAAGACAACGACTTACTTAATTATGTAAATGACCACAGAATTCCACTTGAAATCTGTCTCTCAAGCAATGTGCATACGGGAAGCGTCCCAAATTTTGAATCTCATCCCTTGAGATTTTATTATGACTTTGGCTTAAGAGTTACCGTTAACACTGACAATAGATTAATGTCTAATACAACAGTTACAAAAGAATTATCTCTTGCTGTAAAACATCTGAATTTCACATTGGAAGAAATAAAAGACCTGATTATCTTTGGATTCAAAAGTACATTTCTACCTTATGGAGATAAAGTCAAACTTCTACATCAAGCGATAAATGAATTGAAACAACTTATTGACCCCACAGCAAGAGAAGCGAGAATAGAAGATAAAATATAATATAAACTCTTCTTATCCGGGATAATTTTATATCAACTCAAACACCTTCGGCTTATTCTATGTCCAATAACATCATTGAAACTATAAACCAATGGCTTTCCGACCATCTACAATCATACACATATATCAATGCCAAAGAATTAGCAGAATCTCTCGGATTCGTTACTGTCCCGTATGAGAAGAAGTCAAAAGGCATAACAATAGAAGGAGTGAATTTCATTTTTTATAATGAAAAAGAACGATTTGAAAGACAACACTATTCTATTGCCCACGAATTATTGGAAAGACATCTAATAAATGAAAATCTTAATCAACTTAAATCGGGGAAAATAACTAAAGAAGAGCTTCACAAAATTGCAAATGATTATACTCGATATATCCTTCTTCCAGAAAACTCATTCGAAAAAAATGCTATCAAATTAAACTATAACCTATTCAGTCTGAAAGAAATATTTATTACAGCCAGTCATGAACTTATCGCAAGAAGACTGTTAGATATTAGTAATTTCATTGTAACAATCATCGATAACAATAAGATATACTTAAGAAAATCCGCAACAATTTCCATCCCTCAAAATCTAACAGCACTCGAAAAAAAGGCATACGAATTAGCTCTCACAACTAATCAGTATTATTATATAGAGGATTATCTTGATGATACAAAACAAACATTTCTTAAAATACACGCCTATCCAATAATAGAAAAGGAATTTAAGAGAGTTATACTTATCGGTGAAATTTAATAAAAAATAATTGTAGTGAACGGTCGCGACCGTTCACTACTACAAGTAAATTTTTATGTTGTAAACCAACATCAAAAAAAGTAAATTTCTTACCACAACAGAAAAAATGAAATAATGTAAAAATGAATAGCAAACATTTCTCTTTTTCCAAGAATGACATTTTCATATTTTCCAACGTTACTTTACTACTGATTATAATCATCTCACTATATATTATTATCGCCACAATTCGCATAACAGGTCCCAGCGACCTTGATGATTATAATCAAGGCAAACAAATTATCTTTATCACAGATATTATTTCTAATAAAAACCCATTTATCCATTACAACGATCAGGGTGAAATATTCATTAAACCACCCTTATATCATCTCTTGACGGTAATAAATTTTTTCATCAATCACTACCACTACACTGAATTTGCACTTAAACTGCCTAACTTAATCTTAGGTTTATTTATTGTTATCCTTCTATTTCATTTATCGATGGATTGGTTCAATGTTCCCACAGCTTTTCTTTCCTGCGTAATATTGATATTAAGCACTCCATTTTCTACTGCAATTTATGTGGCTCGTTCGGATATTACATTCACATTTTTGCTCCTTCTATCCCTATCAATTATCAACTACACTTTCCCAATAAACCAAGAGGCATCCAATAAGCTCTGGTGGCTATTCTGGATTGTAGTTGCATTGTCCCTTCTAACAAAAGGATTCTGGGGTTTTATACTTCCCCTATTGTATTATTTGTTCTTTCTCTATTCGGAAAACAGGTTAAAAGATATTGCAGTTCTTAAACCCATTATTGGTTTTATTTTTATTATATCTCTTATTATTATATGGATATTATCCACTTACTTCACTCAGACAATAGGGACAGACACAAGCCGTTTGTCCCTATTGTCTAATAATACATTGGTTTCATTCAAAACTATTTTACTCAATTTCTTTTATGGACTTTTTTCACCAGAAATTGAACCTAATAAACCAGAACCATATTACATCCTGACAGTTTTTTATTTCGCAAGACTTTTCCCCTGGTCAATTATTTCAATTCTCGCTATATTTTATGCTCGATCAATGAGAAAAAAAGAAACAGACGAATCTCACCTATCCACTTTTTTCAATGAAGAAAATTTTAATCGCGTTTTTATCTGGTTTCTTATAACACTCGTATTCCTTGCTTTTATTCCCGGCAAAAGGTTCGTAATGTTTTTATTGCCCGTGTATCCAGCCGTTGCAATACTTTCGGGGTGGCTTATAAGTGAATTGTTCATTTATAAACTCACTACAAACAGAGTATATAAATTCAGAAGTATATTTGAAGGTATTTGGCTAATCATCCTATGGATACTAATTATAATCGGTCTCATAATGTCATTCAGTTTAAGAAAACTCTCACCTGAATTATACAAAACTATTAATTACTTAAAAATAATTATTGAAGAGTGGAGTGATACACAATGGACAATTGTCATTGCAGGGGGGTTATTACTTTCGGGCTTATCCTCATTGATTCTGATTTTCGGATGGGCAAAACATTATCGTATTGCCGTTACACTGAGTATACTGAATGGAATTCTAACACTATTTTTATTTTACCATTACTTCTCAGGTTCTGCTTTGACAAGAGATGGAGAAAGTATAAAAGAATTTACCTCTTCAATTTCACATTTTAAACCAACAGTGTCATTGCGAGGAGCCAAAGGTGAAGAAGCAATCTCTTTCTTAGAATTCTATGGAAATAAAAATCTTCCCATACCCTTTTTACTCCAATTAAATAAACGAGACTTAACCGAAGAACAACTACGAGAACTATCAAAGGACAACACAAGACCTCTTAACATAATATTATCCTCAGAAAAACTGAATGCAACCGAGAGAATTATAGAAAAAAAATTAAACATTTTATACGAAAGTCGTTATATTTATAAGCTCGATAGCCCCATTATACTCGCTTCAACTGAAAAAACTAAGTAATAAACGAACCATAATTTTCCCTCCAAATTTTACTTGACAGTTAAGGCTTTTATTCATAATTATTTATTAAATTTATTATTTAACTTCAATAAATATAACTAAATCGGAGACAAATTATCATAAAGGGGATACGATGAAAGATTTATTTACAAAAATTGTTTCAATTACTTTATTAGTAATCCTTTTACTTTTGATTTCAGGAATTTCTTTTGCTAAAGGAGACCGTTACGACTATAACCTTTATGCAAGAATGTCTCATAAATTGTTGAGAGGCGGTTGTAACATATTTTTCGGATGGGTCGAAATCCCCAAATTCATTCTTCATGAAACTTATGAACTTGACCCCTTTACAGGCGTTTTTACTGGCGCTTATAAAGGTCTAAAAAGAACAATAGTCAGAACAGGTGCAGGTATTTGGGAAGTCTTCACTTTTCCTATGCCAGTACCCTCTGAATATCAACCTTTAGTTTTACCTGAATTTGTATTACAGGATGAAGTAAAATAATTTATGTGTAATGTGACATTTGTGGTGCGACATTTATGTCGCAAGAAATGCGAGTAGCGGTCGCATTTATGCGACAATTATTTTAGTTTGATAAATCAAACCGCTACACGAGATAAATCTCGTGTTACAAAATCAAACAGGGAGAGACAAATGCGTAAAAGACATTTAATTATCCTTTCATTATTAATGGCAATTTTCTTCTTATCCGTAACTTTATTTGCATCCTTTGATCAACCTATCGCAGTTACTTCCAAAAACAAACCCCAGAGAACATATTATGATTCTAAATTCTCACTTACTATTAGAAAAGTCATCTATAACTTTAGAGATGGGTCACTGGGTATCATTAATAATTTTTATCAGGCAGGGATGGGCGTACTTGCTGGTGGCGATATTTTAGTTGGCAAGGTCTCAATCTTTACCTCCGATATTATTAGTTTATTTGATGATAACATATTCACAAGGCAAATTTTCAGGGGATTAATTAGTGATAAATTTGAGGAAGCTTCATATATATTCTTTCAATGCGCAAAAAGCAATATGCTCGCATCTCATAACCTTGAAGATTTACCTATCCAATCTGCGCTTAGAGAATATACTCGTGACGATATATTAATGCACTGGAAACTTTATTTGAAGCCTCATACTATCATTGTTATTCCAGCAGTGATTATTGCTGATGGAATAATCAGACCTGTAGGAAACATCGCAAAGATGTTTAGCTTTAGAAGATTTACCGATTTGCAAATTGAAGACATCCCATCTCAGATTGATTCTTTTGGAATCAAAATAATTACAAGGGGATTTAATGCGAGATTCCTCTATCTCGTTCCTGGTGAGGAAGAGCCTGATTTAAAACTCTATGATGAAGAAGAATTGATGGATGAAAAGGTCATCAAGGCTCATAATCCCGATTATGGTCCAAGAGTAGAATATTGAAATACTGTAGTGGTGCGACATTTATGTCGCAACGAAATGCGAGATAAATCTTGCACCACAAAAAATATTGAGTTAAATAAAAAAGAAAGGGTGAGAAAAATGAGGAGGTTTTCAACAGCAGTAAAAATCTTACTTATTTTAGCAATCGGTTGTATTTTTATCATCGGATGCGCAACTATTCGTGAAAAACCAATTGAAAAAGAAAAAGAACCCGGTAGCGCTTTTTCAAATTACTTCATTGATAGAGGATATGACTTCCTGGATATGTTCAGAATACAAATTGGTGCTCCACGCGATTTCAGAGCATTTGGTGCTAAAGTTAAAGTCACTTCATTAGCAGAAGTAGGTTTTGTCTATTTCTCAGGTATGAAAGCCGGTATGGAAAGAAGAGGCATCGGCATTATCAGACAGAAAAAAGTTGAAGGCGGTATAACACCCATCTACTTCTCAAGCTTCAAAGAAATAGGCAAACAAGGAAATTATTTCCTGAAAACAAAAACACAATGGGCTGAAATAAGAGATAGAAGAATAATCAAAAACGGATTCTTCTGGAGTGATGGAACAAAGAGACCCTGGTCCATCGGCGCTGAATTTGAATTCCTCTGTTTCCCAGGTCTTGATGTTCAGATATATCTCTGTGAACTTGGTGACTTCTTTTTTGGAATATTTGGATTAGACCCAAGATGCGATGATGTAAGCAAGATAAAAGCGGCTAAAGTTGATAATGAGTTTTACTTAGACGAATAAAAAATAATGTGGGGGCGAGGTCTCCTCGCCCAAATTAAGTGGTGCGACATTTATGTCGCTGTTATATGCGAGATAAATGTCGCACCACAACAATAATCTACATCGAATTTTTTAAAAATCTCTATTTGACAAAAGCAATTAAATTAATGCATTAATTTAGTTTGATTAACTTTTTGTTGAAATTTAGGAGGTAATCTTAATGAAATCGAGTCCGGGAATTAAAAGAATTATTCTTTTATCTGCTATTATCTGTTTATTTATTTTTATTTCAAATGTTGGTTTCTCATTAGACTACGGTCGAGAGAAAGACTATGCCTTTGAAAAAATGGCAAGGAAGCTCTCAAGAGGTGCAGTCAATGTCTTTACCGGCTGGATAGAGATCCCAAAGAAAATTGCTGAAGCCTGGGAAGACGAGGATCCATTTACAGGATTTGTCGTTGGAGGAGTAAGAGGCTTTGGTTGGGCATGGGTAAGGACAAGTGCTGGTTTCTATGATGTAGTCACTTTCGCTTTCCCGTATCCTAATGATTATGAACCGATGGTAAAACCAGAATTTGTCTTAGCAGATATTTGGGGAGCACGCATCCCGGACAAATTTGAATATTAGAAACTTTAAACCCTTAAATTCTATCTTTTAACTTTAAGCTTTATAAAACAAAAAGGTGTTTGGTTAAAAAACCAAACACCTTTTTATTTTATAACGAATATACTTATTTTGTAGGGGACGCATATATGCGTCCCCTACATATTATAAAGACAGAACAGTGTTCTGTCCCTACTTTCTACAAAGCTCTTTTCTTTAATTCCCCTATCAATTCATACGGCACATCTACAAGACCTATCAGGGCATTACCCTTTGCTAATCCATGACAATCTGAGCCACCGGTTATCAACAAATTATACTTTTGGGCAATATTGATGTATCTCTTAGTATCCTCAAAGGAATGCGAAGCATGATACACTTCAATTCCATCTATACCAAACTTCACAAAATGCGGTATGAATCCATCCTCATCATACAAACCCGGATGAGCCATAACCGCTATGCCTTTCGCATCCTTTATTACTTTAATACATTCTTCAGGAGTCAAAAAATTATGAGGAACATAACCTACTTTTCCCTTTGAAAGATATTTTTGCATTGCATATTCGACACTATATACATATTTCCCTTCCACCAGAGCATTAGCAAAATGGAGCCTACCCACTGAGCCATTTCCAACCTTCCTCAAAATATCCTGAAAATCAATGATGATTCCGACACCGGCTAACTTACTGGCTATTTTTCGTCCTCTTTCTATTCTAAACTTTCTCAAATCCTCTAATCGCTCTAATAATCTTGAATCTTTATAATCTATAAAATAACCAAGTATATGTACTTCTTTATGCTTAAACGTGGAACTCAATTCAACTCCAGGAATTATCTCCAGAGGAAAGGGATGCATATATGCATCCCCTACAGCAGGAGATTCTTTTTGTGACACAAATGAGAAATGTAGACGGTCTATATTTGTCTGTCCCAATTTCTCAATATATCTAATAGCCTCCGTAGTTCCATTCACAGTGTCATGGTCTGTAATTGAAATCACCTTCAAACCTATTTCTAAAGCCTTATTCACCACTTCTATAGGTGAAAACGTTCCATCTGAAGCTATTGTATGTAAATGTAAATCAATCCTACCGTTTTCCATATTACAATTATTCCATACCCCCACCCTTCCCTCCCCCATTTATAAGGGGAGGGTTAGGAAGGGGGTTGCATTTATCTGTTTGTAATCCCAAATTGTAGGGGCATATTGCATATGCCCTGATCCCCGTTTTCACGGGGACAGGATTATTGGGCACGTGCAACGTGCCCCTACAAAGTATATTGTTCCCTGCTAAAGCCTTGTCCCTGACATTTTTAATCAGGGAAGGGACTACGAACTTAGTGCGATACCTTGAATCAAGTTCAGTATGACAGTGTGAGGAAGGTGTCATTCCGAACTTGTTTCGGAATCTCATTTTTCTCTATCTGATTAATTTGTAGAGACGTGATATATCACGTCTCTACTTAAATTTAATGGTTAAGAATTTTCCATTTATAATTTTGACTTCGCCACTTTATCAAGGATTCCATTTATAAACCTTGAGGACTCCTGGTCGCCATATTTTTTGGCTATCTCAATAGCTTCATTTATCGATACGCTATCAGGGATATCATCACGAAACATTATTTCATACACACCCATCCTCAATATATTTCTATCAATGATAGCAACTCTCTCAAAATTCCAATTCTTGAGTTTATTTTTAATCACTTCATCCAGTTCATTTTTTTTCTCTGCAATTCCTTTAACCAATTCGTTAGCAAATTTTTTTATTGTATCATCAAAAGTTGGACTTGTATCCCAATATTTATCCAAAACAGTATCAAGTTCATCACCTAAAATTTCCATCTGATACAGAATCTTAAGAACATTTTCTCTTGCTTGTCTTCTTTTCCCGATTTTCACTTTCATAATTGAGAGCTCTGAATAAAATTGAATGTGGGCGAGGTCACGTGACCTCGCTTGCATATATCGAACCCATTATTGCGGGCGTGATAAATCACGCCCCTACAAATACTATTATGAATTATTATTTTGAAGACTGTATCACAGGAATCTTAATACTTTTCCCTATTTCAAGACTTTCACTTTTCAAATTATTAATTTTTTTTATCTCTTCAACCGATGCATTATACTTTTCCGATAACCCCCACAAACTATCGCCCTTCTTAACTTTATAACTAATATACTCTACATCATTAGCACTGGTCGTCTTCCTTAAATTTGACGAATAGGGATATTTATAAGCAACGAAGTATGGGTCATTTACCTGACTCTTAAAATAATCATTTATTCCATTAAATAAAGAGGCAAAGAAATCATACCTGAATGATTCATCAAATAATAATCTTAAGTCTTCAGTATGAGTGACAAATCCAATTTCAACTAAGATTGCGGGCATCTCATCATTTTTCAACACCCTAAAATTTGCACCTTTTATACCACGATTGTATTGTCTAAAATAGTGGTGATTTTTTGAATCCCTGAATGTCCTGACTATATTCTCGGCAACACTTACGCTTTCCCACGTCAACTTGTTTATAATATCCTCTTCAATATTCTTAAGGTTTAGCATAGCCAGGGGACTAATATTTTTTGCATTTGATTCAATGGGAAAATCGTTCTCAAAATCCACAAGCGTACTCCTAACTCCTTTAGGGTCTAAATAAAATATCTCAATACCTCTGGCATACTCATATCTCTTTCTACTAAAAGGAGCGTTCAAATGCAGGCTAATAAACATATCTCCTTTATTCTGAAGTGCGAAATCAACCCGTTCTTGTAATGATACATAATCATCTTTTTCCCGTGTCAGAAAAGCACGCATATTAGGTGATTTGTTAATTAAATCTCTTAATTTCTTTCCCAATTCTAAAATAATATCTTTTTCATAAACATATTGCTTATAGCGACCAAAATTCACCTTTACTCCAGATTTTGCACCCAACGATTGTCCACCATGACCTGGATCAATTATAATGGTTTTTTTAGTTCCTGGAGAAACAGAGGGAAAGCTTCGGTTTTCTATACCTGCTTGTCGTCTTTCAATAGGAGGAATAACACTGACTTGAATCCTGGGAGGGTCATCGGAACAGGCTAATTCAAACTCTGCATCATTCGACTTAAGGTAAAATTTTACTCGGGTAATATTCGAATCAGTTACATCAGTTATGACGATATTTTCAACAATCCCATCCTGAACGGGAATAGTTCCTTTTGCAATATTAACATCTTTAAAATCAATATGAAATGTCTTATTTATCTTAATATTATTTTGATAGGTTAAAGTACTAAAGTCTATAGTATCACTTAATTGGAGAATAAATCTTGAAATGCCGGGTTCATCTTCCTTAAAAATCTTAATATTTACAGGAGATGAGAAAACAACCATAACAGAAAAACAAAAAAAAAGAATAAAAAGAACTTTTAAAATCCTCCTTACTATGTATTCATTGTAGCGGTCGCATTTTGTGGTGCGAGCTTTAGCTCGCAGTATCTTGCGACATAAATGTCGCACCACAATTTTCAGAAATCGAACCGCTACAGGAGGTTCGGAGGTTGTCATTAATAACTCCATAGGCGTCTCTAATAACAATTATTGACTTATGTCAAATGAATTCTTGGTTGTGGGGAACGGTTTCAAACCGTTCCCTACAGTTGGGACTATTAGTTAAAATTATAATTCTGTAATATGTTTACTTATCTCTTTTTTCTCTTTATCATCATCCGTCAAAGAAACATAAGTTTCCCAGCATTTCTTCGCATTCTTATTATCATTTGAATTCTCATACGCAATGGCTAAATTATAATACGCTTCTTTTAAAACTTTGTCTATTTTAACAGCTTCACTAAGTAATTCGATAGCCTTACTCCATTTCTTTTTATCCAGATAATAAGTCCCGTAATTATAATAATCTACAGCATCTTTGGGTTTAAAACCCATTTTATCTTTCAGCTCCACTTTTTCAATAGGAGCCAAAGAATGAAATAATGTAAAACCATATATCTTCTTAGCTTTTTTGAGGTCTTCTCCCAATATCTGTTTATACCTATCAATTTCCTCATAAAATAGCTGTGTTCCGGGTCCTAAATATTTGATTTCCTCTTTAACATTCTCAGTATTTTCCATTGATATTTTTCCTCTCTATGAAATATTTATCACATTTTTGTAATGATTTGATTTATCAAACAACTGTCGGCAATAAATATTGTATTAAATAAACATCAGATGAATCCGAACGCTACAAATCCAAGATATGAATTAAATTTAATCAGAAATTTGGCAACTTTAATTGTGGATTGCAAGAATAAATTTCACTAAAATCAAACCATAAACGCAAAGCTTACAAATAAGATAAGGTTGAACAATCTTAAAATCTTAAAACATTACCTTTATTGAACAACAAAAAAAACAATATTTACCCTTCAAATCTACTTATTAAGATATTTGAATATCATTTTATCTAATCTCTCTGGTTCAAAGGGCTTAACTATATAATCCTTAGCTCCCAACTCGATGCTTTTTGTGATGGTTTCGCTCTGAGCAGCCGCTGATAACATAATTATCGGAATATTCTGCGTCTCGGGGTCACCTTGCAATTTCTGACAAACCTCAAAGCCATTCATAATAGGCATCATAACGTCAAGTAGAATCAAATCCGGTTTTTCAGTTTTTGCCTTATCAATCGCATCAAGACCATCATAGGCAGTCACCACTTCATACCCCTTTGCACCCAAATATAACGAGATGACCGTTTTAATATCTTCTTCATCATCAGCCAATAATATCTTCGCTTTTTTTGCCATTATTTATATCCTCCATTTTTAAATTTATACAATTCGATGCTGAATCAAGTTCAGTATGACAGTGTAAGGAAAGTGTCATTCCGAACTTGTTTCGGAATCTCATTTTTTACTAATGATTATTTCAAGGATTCAGTTCGATGGGAAGTTTTATCATAACTGTAAGTCCCGGTTCCTTATCATTATTTTGAACAATTATCTCCCCATTATGCAAGTCTACAATTTTCCGAACTATGTGCATTCCTATACCGGCTCCTCCATATCGTCTCGTCTTTGAACTATCCTCTTGAAAAAATAAATCATATATCTTACTAAGATTAGATGCTTTTATCCCTTTTCCACTATCTTTAATGCTGACACATATTTTCCCATTATCCTGATATGTCATTACATCAACTTTTCCATTTTTGGGTGAGAACTTTATCGCATTATGAATTAAGTGCATAATGACATGTTCAAATCTCTCAACATCAATTTCAAGTTCTGGCAAATCTTCCCCAAATTCTTCTTCAATCGCTACACATTTCTTTTCTGCCTCACCAATAAGTTTTTTTACCGCTATCTGGACAATCTCATTAATTGAACTCTTTTTCTTATTGAGTTTCAAAGAATTATTCGCAATTTCTGTGACATCCAACAGGTCATTTATCAACATCACAAGCCTATCAAGATTACGATTCACTATATCGAAAAGCTCATTCGTTTGCGCATCTGCATTTTCATCTTTCATAGAATTAAGTAATGATAACGCACCTTTTACAGAAGTAATCGGTGTCCTGAGTTCATGCGATATCATTGAAAGAAAATTCGACCTGACATCCTCAAGATGTTTTAACTTACTAACTTCTCTATTCAATGTAACGTTCCTGAATATCAACAACAACCCTAATACTTCATTTTTTGCCCCTCGCAAATATGAGGCACTAACACCAATAGGGATCGGTTTTTCAGCAATAGAGGTAGTAAGATCTATCTCACAATATTGCGACACACCTGTTTTCTCAAGGGCATCAATTAGATTATCCACGACTTCAATAATTTTATCATTCAAGATATCTTTATAAAACCTATTATCAATCTCATCCTCTGGAACTTTTAATACTTTCTCCCTTATTTTACTGTGAAGAACAACTCTCTTTTTATTATCCAATGTTAATATAACCGCAGGAATATTATCAATAACACTTTCAAGATAGTTCTTCATATTTTGTGTCAGAGAAAACAATTTGGCATTTTCAATAGCAAAGGCACTATGTTGTGCAACTACAATAAACAAATTCAGGTCATCCTCAGTAAATACCGTCCCATCCATTTTATTACTTGCATTAATAACACCTATGATTCTATCCGGGACCTTTAATGGAACACAGAGAAATGATTTTGTTGTATATTTTGGTTCGTTCTTTTTATTAAATCTTGTATCACTCTCTATATTACCAGTCCATAAAGGAGTCCCTGTTTTTGCAACATATCCAGATATGCCTTCACCAACCTTTACAACAATTTTGTCCCAGAGTTCTTTAGGAATTCCACTGGCAACTTTTACCTTCAATTTATCTGTCTCTTTATCTATCAGCATTAATGAGCATCTTCCAACCCGTAGACAATCTCTTGTTAAATCAAGAATCACCTGTAAAAGAGTGTCCAACGCAGTTGATGAAGCAGTCATCTCACTGATTTTGCTCATTAATTCAAGATAAAACCTATCTTTTTCCATCTCTTTGGCTTCAGACATTATAAATAGTATTCCTTAAAATTCCCCTCTTGAGAGGGGTTAGGGGTGTGAATTTATCAAACTCATCAGACCTACTTAAGTATGCCTTTACAATTCAAAATCTTCCTGATATTTCCAACGATTACCCACCAAACAATTTTCTTTAAATAATATCGGACAATCCTATTAAAAAGTCAAATATAAAAGACAGGGTAAAAGTGATGAAGAGTATAAGTAGATAATGTAGGGAACAGGTATGCCTGTTCCCTACAAATCCTGATTTAACAATTAACTTTTTTATGTATCTAACTCTTATAAATTTCAATAACCTCATTAAGTAACTTTATCGCTTCTTGTTTTGGACGTTGGAAAGAATTTCTACCAATAATCGAACCAAATCCACCGCCTTCTTTTATGGCTTTAGCTTCTTCAAGTATCTGGTTATAATCAGCCTTTGGTCCACCAGAAAATATTACAATTCTCTTGCCATTAAACGCACTCTGAACAATATGTTTTACCCTTTCAGCCATAGTCTTAATAGGTATCTTCTCCTTCTCATAAACCTTCTTATTATCTTCTCGTTCAATAAAATCCGTAGGTAACTTGACCTTTATAATGTGAGCGCCTAATTGACAGGCAATATGCACGGCATAAGCTTCAACATCAATTGCTGTCTCACCATCTTTGGATAAAGATGAACCTCTCGGATAAGACCATACAACCACAGCTAATCCCTGCGCCTTCGCCTCAGCAGATAACATTCTAAGTTCTGCATACATATTATTCCTATAAGCAGAACCGGGATAAATGGTGAATCCAATGGCATCACAACCGAGTCTTAAGGCATCTTGAACAGTCGCATTTACCGCAGGATAAGGGTCGCCTCCTTTTAAAAGCAAATCTGCATTATTAACCTTTAAGATTAGGGGAATTTGCCCCGCATATTTTGCAGAAGAGGCTTCAATGAAACCTAATGGCGCCGCATAAGCATTACATCCAGCTTCTATTGCCAATTCAAAATGATAATCAGGGTCATATCCAGCGGGATTAGGAGCAAAACTTCTCGCAGGACCATGCTCAAATCCCTGGTCTACAGGTAGAATAACGAATTTACCTGTCCCAGCCAATTTCCCGGAATTCATTATCCTTGCTAACTTTGATAATGTTCCAGGATTATCCGCTATGTACCAGCTTAAAATCTCCTTCACTCTTTCAGTAAGCATTTTATCATCTCCTAAATAAATTGTAGGGGCGAGGTTTCCTCGCCCGTATAGAAGGGCGGGGTGACCCCGCCCCTACATAATAATTTGTGGACAATAATTTTTGAAAATTTATTATCTCGTGAATGCCTTGCGACATAAATGTCGCATTACAAATTTAAAGAATAAGAGCAGACAAGATTTGTTTGTTCCTATTTCTTAATTTTTATTACACTATAAATTGACTATATAAAGTCAAACAAAAAATAATTTTCATTTTCGTTAGTTCATCATTGACTTTTTACAGTCGATTAACTTAATATTCAAATAAATTTATCAGTGAATATTTATATATGAACAAACAAAACTCAAATAATAACACTCCTGAACAAAGTGAAAGACGAAAATCCCATCGGGTTTTAAAGAATATCAAAGTCTCTTACACCGTGATTCCTGGTGATACAAATGTCACTCCATACGAATTTGGTAAGACTGTTACTACAAACATTGGTAGATACGGATTCTGTATGTTTGTCAGTGAGAAAATCCCAGAACAGAGCCTCATTCAAATTGCTCTAAAATTTACCAACTTGAAATATAGCATTCAAATGTTGGGAAAAGTCATTTGGTCAGAATGGTATGAAAAAGATAAAATGTATCAGGTGGGCATAAAATTCGTCGGATTACTTCCAGAAAATTGGGAAAAGATTATTAGCGGTGAATAACTTTCCCCTTATCTAAGCCTCGAAATCTTATGAAAAATTACTGTTGATATTCCAAACCACGAATCATACTAATCAAAAAATCTCTAAAACCACGAAGAGTCCGAAGAATCACAAAAAATAATTTTTAAATTATCTATTAGAAAACAATAATAGACAACCTGTGATAAAGAAAGAAAGATTAGATTCTTCGCTTTGCTCAGAATGACCATTTAAAATTGTCAGTTGTCAGTTTTATATTTTAAATTCATTTTCTATGTTCTCTGTGGCTAAATAATCTTTGTTTTAAATGGAGTTCATCATTATGGTAAAAGCTATTGGACTTTATTCGGGCGGACTGGATAGTATGCTATCTCTTAAAATAATCAAAGATTTAGGCATTGAGGTTATTGCTCTACACGCAAAATCGATATTCGCTGAGTTCAAAAAGGAAAAAGTCGCTACACCAAAACAAATCGCTGAAAGATTAGGTATAGAATTAATAACCATTAATATAACCCAAGAACTTACAGATATTATCAAAAATCCTCAACACGGTTTTGGGAGTAATCTGAATCCTTGTATTGATTGTAAAATTCTAATATTTAAAAAGGCAAAAGAATTGATGAAAGAAATGGGTACTGATTTTATCTTTACAGGCGAAGTTCTCGGTCAAAGACCTATGTCACAGAAGAAAAACACTATGAGAATGATAGAAAAAAAATCTGGTCTGGAAGGACTGGTTTTAAGACCATTATCTGCTAAATTACTTCCTCCTACAATACCTGAGATGGAAGGCAAAATTGACAGAGAAAAACTGTTCGACCTAAAAGGGCGTGGACGAAAAAAGCAGATGGAACTGGCTAAAAAATATGATTTACTCGACTATCCAACTCCAGCCAGTGGATGTAAACTAACAGAGCCTAATTTCGCAAGACGAGTGAAAGACCTATTAGACAATAATTCACTAAATATTAATGATATTGAGCTATTGAAAGTCGGTAGACATTTTCGCGTATCTCCAAATACAAAAATTATTGTGGGAAGAAAAGAGAGCGACAACCAGAAAATTGCTCAGCTTACACAAGAAGATGATATATTATTAGAAGCATTAAATATTCCAAGTCCATTAACCCTCATCAGAGGAAAAGATGCTGAGAAATTTATTGATTTAGCAGCTAAATTTACGGCAAGATACTGTAAAAGTCAGACAAATAATGAAATCACAATAAAGGTCTGGAAAGTCAATTCCGATAAGCAATCTATCATTAAAACACAAAAAGCTGACGATAAGATAATTAAGGAAAATATGTTATAGCAGTTCGATTTATCACACAATTAATATTTTGTGTTAATATGATTTTGAAGGTGTTACTATGCCTGAAGACAGAATGCATGTTGGGCACATAATTACTTCTGATTATAACAATGCGAAGAGACAAACTCCTACATCAGCTCAGGAGGAACAGTTTAAGTCGCTTTTGAACGAAGAAGAATCTTCATCTAAAAAACGCCCGATTAATCTACCTCCTGAGAGACTATTGGGATTATCAGCCCTATTTTTTGACAATATTGAAATTGATCTCTCTAATATCAAACCTCTGATTCTCAAACTTGATCACACTTTCTTTGATAAGGAAAAACTTGATTTAATTGAAGAAAAAATTAATCACATAATTGTAAACAATCAATTAGCAGGAACCGTTCTCGAACCCACCCTTAATAAAGATAATCAAACAACAGCTAATCCATATCATCTAAAAATGCCTTACATAATCACAGAGGTGACAAAGAATTATTCTCAGATGGAAATCCTTGGGGAAGAATTTAATCGATTTGTTGATATTATCGGTCAGCAAATTCATTCAGGCTTTATATCATATCAAATAGAAGATACGGGAGAAAAAAAGAGGAAGATTTTCTATTTATCATCAGGCTTAGCCAAAAACGAAAATATAAAAATCTGGTCTTACGTAATTGTCTTTCTGCTAATATTTATAATCCTATATTTTATTGTTTTTAAGATGTAAAAATCCCCTTCTTTAAAAAACGATAGCCAGCATAAATATGCTGGCTATCGGTGCTTTAATGAAATAAATAAAAATTATGATCCCTTTTCCTTTTTCTCCTTCAAATCTATATCAACTCGGACAGGTTCCCATTTGAGAATCTTTACATTTTGTCTTACATCCTCAGGAACATCACCACTAAAAACCACTCTGATTTCTACTGTCTCTGATCCTGGTTTATCAGAAGATGCTGCTGTGGCATTAAACGACTTGGCGTCCAATGTATTCACTAAACTCATTGGACCCTCAACCGTAACTTTTGTATATTTCACATTTTGAGCTACTTCAAAATTTCCAGTAAAAGAGACATTGATGGGAACTTTCTCAATTATCACTTGTTGGACTTTTTCCTTCACAACAAATTGAATTTCAATTTTTGCTTTATCCTTTTCTGGAATGATAACACCAGATGGTAAATTTAATTTGACTCTATCTTCTCTGAATATTTTACCCGGAGCGGATATACCATCTATATTTATTTCATAAGTATCTATGCCCTTGATATTATCAATAATAGTTTTCCTACCCGTCACTGGTATCATTATGGCATCATTCATATGGAATTCTTCATTCCCCACTCTGGTTATAATATCATCAATCTCATAACCATCCTTGACTGTTCCTGCATAAACAATATTAACCTTTTTAAGAACAGGATTAAGTTTTAATTCTATTAATAATTCTCTTGGCTCAATTATTTCGACACACTTAATTGATTCTGGAATATCCGAGAAGCTCTCTACATAACTTTTATCTAATCTTTGACTTATTGTTTTAAATTCGTTAATCCCATAGGAATCGATTGGAATTGTACTTAAATCAAATGAATAAACAAAGTATTCAGTATCAATATACTGCCGCAAGTTCTCCGTAAACATAAACCTTGCTTTTATGCGATTTCCCACAATGTTTTTAAAATGAACTTCAACATAATCATCAAAAAAATCGGATTTATTGGTGAATTTTAAAGGAATCGGAATCGTCTCATACCTTGACTCCTCCTGAATAGCAGAAACCCAGAGAAGAAAAGAGAGAATAATCGAAGCAAGAATTATATACAATTCTTTGAATACTCTTGAACCTAAAATTCTATCTTTCAAGCTTTCCATACTCTTCCTTTTCAATACTAAAGGTTCTTATAAGAACACGCCTTAATGTCTCTTCATTAAGATTTCTCGTCATTCTTCCATTCCGAACATAAGAGATTGTGCCTGTTTCTTCAGAAATTACTATGGTCACAGCATCAGTCTCTTCAGTTAGTCCTAAAGCCGCTCTATGCCTTGTTCCCAACTCTTCGCTTAAGTCAGTTCTTTTTGTTAATTGAGTAATAATGCATCCTACCGCTTCAATTCTCTCACCTACTATTAACACAGCGCCATCATGTAAGGGTGTATTGGGTGTAAATATTGTTCGTATAACTTCCGACTTAATCTTTGAATCCACTTCAATTCCTGTTTCAGCAAGAGACTTCAACGATGTCTCATTTTCAAAAACGATTAATCCACCGATTCGTTTAGCCGACATCTCAACAACCGCTTTTACAATTTCGTCAATATATTCTTCCTTCAAAAATAATCGTCCCAAGATTTTTGTTTGACCTAAAAATGCCAACGCTCTTCTAATTTCGGGATTAAACACGATTATGAACAACAAAATTCCTATAATCCAGAACTGCTTGAATATGCTTCTTAAAACAAGCAAATTAAAAAAACTTGCTATCAAATAAACAAAAAAACCAATGAATATAAGAGATATTAAACCTCTCAAGACAAAGGCGGAACGAGTCCCTTTAATCATAGAAAATAACAGGTAAAAAAGAGTGGCAACTAACAAAATATCAACCGCATCCGTGATTTGAATACTCGTTACATTTCGTGCTAATTCATTAAGTTTTTCCATTTCAATTCGATTTCCAGTTTGCTAATGTTTTTCTATGACTTAAATATGAATTATATACTTTCCCTGTCAAGCAAAAATGTAGGGACAGAACATCGTTCTGTCCCTACAACAAGATATAATATTGCGATACGTAGGGAACGGTCGCGACCGTTCCCTACAAAGATTGGAATATAAAAATAAAGGACAGATATGTTTCATCTGTCCTTCATTCCTTAATATGATTGTTTAAAAACACATAAATGCGAGATTGCTTCGTCGCTAACGCTCCTCGCAATGACACATCAGAAGTGTCATTGCGAACAGTCTTATCGTGAAGCAATCTCGTTTTTATAACAAACAATGGGGTTTTTAAACAATCACTTTTTAATATATTTGAATTTGATTTCTTTTTTTATCCGCTTTAATCTAAGCTATCAGCATTCCATAAATATCTTTATCTAATACAACTATTCAAATTACTTAAATCAAACTGTATATCAACTTCGACTGTTCCATCATCAAGATAGCGTGTATCCACTATTTTTGCACCACGAACATATCCTTGAACTGCTGACCTGATACTATCACTCTTCAACATAAAATTTTCAACAGTTGAATTAGAGTCAACGGCAAGTCCTTTTACATATTCAAGGAGTTGTCTTTGTGCATCGAGATAAGCAGCTCTTTTTGCCATCGCCTTTTGCTGAGCAATGTTTGTTGCTTGAGGAGCTACTGCTACACTTTCTCCGGGTCCCATCACATCTTCATATTTTCTTCCTAAAGGTTCAAGGTTCAGACCCACAGTTACTTCCCAGGAACCATCGGGCAATTCGTTCTCGCTAATTACTCTCGCCCCTTGAATCCAGGAACGTGTCCAGGCATTTATCTCATCATTTTGAGTAAGGAAATTTTTTACGGTTGTACTTGAATCGATGTTCACACCTTCAAGAGTTTCAGTGAGATTTCTTAACGCTTCTACCTTTGCGCCGCGTTTTGCCATCAATCTTGCCTGAGCCTTTGAAACAGCATCTGGAGGTGGAACAGCAATTCCAGTGGCAGTAATCTCATTATCTGCCCAGCTCGTATTTATTTTTTCTACAGTTTGAGTCGGTTGCTCCGGTGCAGTTTCCATTGCACCCGTTCCTGTTATAGTAATGATCCCTTCAAAAACCCTTCGTGATTTTCGCTGACATCCGATTAATAAAATCAAAGATATCGCTAATAACAATAGCCACCATTGTTTTCTCTTAATCATATTTTTTACCTCCATAGTGAGAATTTTTCACATATTTCTTATAACCTGTAACATTAAACTTGAAGCCTGAAACTTGAAACAATTATTTTCCCTCTTCTTCAATATATACTTTCTTCATAACGACAGGATTCTTTGGACTGGTCGGAATCCTATCAATCGAACCTGTTGCACGCACACACTCAACCCCTGCTATCTTATCTATAACATCAAGCCCTTCGATGACTTTTCCAAAGGCTGTGTAATTCCCATCAAGACCATATTGAGAGCCAACCTTATCCACTAACATAATGAAAAACTGACACCCGGCACTATCAGGCTGATTACTTCTTGCCATCGATACAATACCACGTTTATGCGGTGTATCATTAAACTCTGCCTTAATCTTATAACCCGGATCACCCGTACCATCGCCTTTTGGACAACCACCCTGAATCATAAATCCTTTATAAATACGATGAAAGGTTAAACCATCATAAAAACCTTTCTTTGCTAATTTCTTGAAATTTTCTACTGTATTTGGTGCCTTATCCTCTAAAAATTCAATCTTGATTGTTCCGAACTCCGTCTCAATTACACCTATTTCTTTTTTCTTCATCTCTTTTTTACTTTCTTTGGTTGATTCTATTTCCTTCTCATTCGCCTTCTTACCCTCTTCCTGAGCGTAAACAAAAGATGTTAAAGAAATCAGAACAAAATAAAAGAAAAGAGTAAAGCTTTTCTTATGCATCATACTCCTTTACCTTTCCTAAAAAATATTAGACTTCACCAATTAAATAATATTCACACAATTTACAAGTAAAAACTTATAATACAAGAACACGAATTTTTCTCTTGTATTTCTACTTAACACTTCATATAAAAATCAAATAAATCATTTACATATCTTCTACAATAAAGAATGATAATCTTATGAAAAATGAAGTATCCTTTGAGGCGATTATAGATAGATTTGAAGGAGAATATGCCGTTATTCTTCTTAAGAATGAAGAAGTTGTAATTAAAAAAAAGGTCCTGCCTGAGAATGTAAAGGAAGGAGATATTTTAAACATTACTTTCAAAATAAACAAAACTGCTACGGAAAAAAGAAAAAAAGAAGTCAAAGACATTTTAAATGAGTTAATTTAATTTTTAGAAGGGAATAAAATAATGAAAATCAGTCTAACGAAAAAGGAATTCTCAAAAATCTCTGCTGACGCAATAATTCTAATGACGAAGGAAAATGAAAATTATTTCACTATTAATGACCGTTATCTCTCAAAAATAATCAATGATTTTAAAAAGGACGTGAAAAATAAAAAAATCAAAAAGGAACTTATTATATCTCTCCCTATAAAATATAAAATCAAATATTTAATCCTATATGCTGTTGATTTTATCAAAGATTATCCTCTCTTAGAAGTTCTGAAAATAATTGCTTCAAGTGTCTACAGTATCTGCGAAAGTTTGAGCCTGTATAACATCGCTTTCTTAGTAAATAAAGAGATTCCTAACGTCTGCCCATCTATTGCTGAAGGATTGATATTAGGCTCTTATTCATTTCAAAAGTATAAAAAAGAAAAAGAGACTTTTGCAGAGAAAACAAAAATTGAAATTATCACAACTTCAAAAAATTTTCCCCTAAAACAAAAAGCAATCGAAAACACTGCGCTCATATCAAAGATAATCAACGAATGCAGGGATCTGATTAATGAACCTGGTAGCACTCATACTCCAGAACATTTGGCTCAAAAAGCAAGATTCGTCGCAAAGGAAAATAAACTTAAAGTGATGGTTCTGAATGAGAAAGATTTAAAAAGAAAGGGCTATAACGGTTTGCTTGCGGTGGGGAAAGGAAGTGCAAATCCACCACGCCTGATTGTTATTGAATATAAACCAAAGAAAAAATCAAATCATCATATTTGCCTTGTCGGAAAAGGATTAACATTTGATTCAGGTGGCATCTGCCTGAAACCACAACAGGATATGTGGCGGATGAAAGGTGATATGTCAGGCGGTGCTGCCGTTATACATTCAATGGCAATTATCGGTAAACTTAGACCAGACATCAGAGTTACAGGAATCATACCAGCCGTCGAAAATTCTATCGATGCAAATGCTCAAAAACCGGGCGATATTATTAAGGCAAAAAATGGAAAGTTCATCCACGTTATCAACACTGATGCTGAAGGACGACTGATTCTTCCTGATGGTTTCGCAAAAGCTTCTGAACTTAAAGCAACGCATATCATTGATATTGCAACTTTAACGGGTGCCGTTATATCCGCTCTGGGAAACAATATCTCAGGAATACTCGGCAATGATAAAGAGCTTGTTAATTACATTATCAAGTGCGGAGAACAAACGGGAGAAAATTACTGGGAACTTCCTCTATGTCCCGAATATAAAGAACTCCTGAAATCAACTGTTGCCGATATTGACAATATAGGTAGTTCACCTTATGGAGGTGCAATCACAGCTGCTTTGTTTTTACAGGAATTTATACCAGAAAAAACTAAATGGGCACATTTGGATATTGCTGGAACTTTTATGCGAAGTAAACCCTATAAATATTATAAAGAAGGTGCTGTAGGAGTCGGTATAAAAACACTCATTGAAGCGATTATGAATTTTCCCAAAGATAAATAATCAAAAAATAATTAGCCACGAAATAACACGAAAAAGACAATATAATAAAGTGATTGTTTAAAAAAATACAAAAAATGAAAATACTTATACTTTGTGCAGGTGCCATTGGTAGTGTTTATGCGGGCTTCTTAAAGAAAGCTGGTTATGATGTAACCATTTTAGGTAGAAAATGGCATCTCGACGCCATTAAGAAAAATGGTTTGAAAATCACAGGCATCTGGGGAGAACACCAAATTGATAATCTAAAATGCTTTACAGTAGCAGAAGAACTAACTGACGAAAAATTCGACCTTATTATCATCTCAGTCAAATCTTATGATACTTCAAACGTAGCCAAACTTGCCAGTAAACATCTCAACAAAAATGGCTTCGTAGTTTCTTTCCAGAATGGTGTTGATAATGTAGAAAATATTTCAGAATTTATCGATTACAAACAAATCCTCATTGGTAGAATCATATTTGGAGCGGAAATTATAAGTCCCGGTGTGGTCAAAGTCTCTGTTATGGCAGAAGAAGCAAGACTCGGGTGTTACGAAAATTCTATTGATTATAAAACGATAGAAAAATTCGCAAGACAATTTGATGAAGCAGGAATACCAACGATGCCAACGCGGGAAGTAATGAAATATCTCTGGGCAAAGCTTCTTTACAATTGCGCCCTCAATGCCCTTTGCACTATTCTTGATATTCCTTATGGCAAGTTATTAGGAAATGAATATACAGAATCATTAATGAAAATAATTGTTCAGGAAGCCTTTGAAGTTGCCAGAGCAAAGAATATAAAACTTTTTTGGGACAAACCCGAAGAATATATTGAAGTTCTATTCAATAAATTAATTCCCTCAACTGCGGCTCATTTTCCCTCTATGCTTCAGGATATAAAAAATAATAAGCTGACAGAGATTGATGCATTAAATGGCGTTATTGTCAAATATGCTTCAGAACTCAAAATCCCAGTTCCGATAAACGACTGTATCACAAAAATTATTAAAAGCATTGAGACTCTGAAAGAATCTAAAATGTAAGGGTCGCAAAGAAGACGTAGAGAACACAAAAAATTATTGAATCACAAAAAAACTCATAACTAAACAGCGCTATTGAGAGCAGGTCAAAAACAATCGTGGTGATCTCGACTTTTACTCCACTCTGTCATTGCGAGGAGCTAAGCAACAAACAATCTTGTATCTATAGTAAGAATCTGAGTTTTTACACAATTACTTAGATATTTAATTCCAGCTGTGGATTTTCTTTTTTTACCAATTCTGTTACCTTACTCACGAATTCTTCAGCGGATTTTAAAGCATTTTCTGCCTCAGTTCTGGATACAGGTAAAAGCGGGTCATAAGTGAACTGATGTCTTTTCCTTCGCATAATGTCAAATTTATTTAAAAGAGTACTAAACTGAGGTTCAAGAATAACTGCAACAAAATCGATTACTGTTTTGTGTTGTTGCCCATCATCTGGACGATACCCTTTTAGAAACATCAATGCTCGCCCACATCGCAACATAGACAAATAAGCATAGTTATATGTAACTTCTTCATCAATTTCTAAATTCTGTTTTGCAACTATTAAATCCTTTTTGGCTCGAAGCAAGAGATTTTTAATTTGATTAAAATCGATATTCTGTTTTTTTATTAAGCCTTTGTTTATTAAATCATTTATAAGCTTGTTATAATTCATTTTCTGAACCTATTAAAAATATTTTGGGCTGTTTCAATACCTCAAGAATAAATGGGTCTTTTGCCTTTTTCTTTCTCTTAAAATCAGAATCACTATAAAGGGCATAATTTATTTCTCGTTGTAGCTCTTTTTCAAGTTTATTACACATTTCAACAAGTTTATTTTCGTTTACCTTGCCAATAATAAGAATATCTATATCACTTGTTTGCTTTTGCTCATTTTTTGCAAAGGAGCCATAGATAAATGCCTTTTTTATACCTTTTATTTTTTCTAATGATGCTTTAACTGTTGTCGGGACTCCGATTGTCTTCAAAATTATACCTTTTAACTCGGGAAAAAGAGAGTATGTTTGGTTTAAATAATAATACACAAGATTACCCTTATTTTCTGTTAAAAAAAGCCCTCCTTTTTCAAGTTTCATAAGTTCTCTGCGTATATTAGCCACAGGTAAATCAAGTATTCGTTCTAACTCTCTTAAATAAAATTTCTTTTCTGGATTGGTGAAATATAATCTTAACAATTTCTGTCTAAGCTTCGATTTTGTTATTTGAAATATATCCATATTTGTAATCTCTTTTGACTACAAATGTAGTATATTCTGATTACAAAGTCAAGGAATTTTAAGGTTATTATTTAAAAACCAACAAAAAAGACGAGATTGCTTCGCCCCGATTGAATCTGTCGGGGATAAAACTGTTCGCAATGATACCGCTCACATACTCTCTCAACTTGATTTAATTAATACTCTGTGTCTACTCATGGCTTTCTGTGGTTAATATTTTTTTTCTTCTCTCAAATTTTTTCTCATCAAGGCAACGATTATTCCTAACACAACTAATGGTGCTCCAACATAAAATAAATGTTTAGGAAGTTCAGTAAACAAAATATAAGCAAAAATTGTAGAAATGGGAAATTCGCTTAATATAAACAAACTCACGATTTGAGGCTTCACATAACGCAATGACCAATTTAACAATGAATGACCAATAATCGTAGGAATCAAAGCTAACATTACTATCCAAAAAAATGAATCCCAACTCTTAATTCTTAGAGGAATTCCCGCGACTAAACAAAACAATGTTATGAACAAAAATGCAGTCGTATAAACAGGAAATATATACTCAATCAAATGACTCTGCTCACTGCTCTCACCACTTATTCTTCTGAAGCTTCTTCCAAAGAGAATATACAAAGCAAAAAAAATCGTGGATAAAAAAGTAATCACATCACCCCTAAAATTTTGTGGCTCTAATCTAAAGTCACCTAACCCTACAATTAGCATCCCAACAAATGATAATGAAATACCCAATATTTCTGCTGTTGTTATATACTCTTTCAAAAACAAAAATCCAAGTATTGGCACAATGATAATTTGAACATTAATAATCAATGTAGCATTAGCAACAGTCGTCAATTTTACCGCTATAATCCACGTCATAAAATGCAAACCCATTAGAATCCCGGGAATTAACACACCAAGAACAGATTCCTTATGAAATTTGGGAATTTTAAATTGGGGGGCTGACACAAGTTGTCCGTCCCCTAATTTAAAGTTGAAATACTTATGTTTTTTCTTTATGACTATTGATAGCCAGAAAGGAAACAGAATAATTGAAGCAAACAACAATCTGAAATTCGCTATAATAATAGGATTATCATCGCATACCTTGATTAATATAGCAGAAAAAGAAGCGGCAATACACGCAAAAGCTAATACTCCTATTGCTTTTATGTTGGCTTTTTGTTTCATCACAAAATTTTTATTTTATATGGAGTGCGGTAGCTCGCTACCGCTTTAAATTGCGAGACCTTGGTCTCGCGTATTTGCATTGGACAGACATAGCTGTCCAATACACTGGAAGCAAGCTTCCACAAAACAAGGCGAAAGCAAGCTTTCGCACTCCAAAAAATAATTTGGGAACAATTCTTTATGAAAATTTATAATCAAACCTTCGTAAAAAAAGTAATTCTTTAATAATCAATTGGATAATCGGAAAACATTTTTCTTCCTGCAAGAAGAATTGCCACCATCCCAAAGAAAATTCCTATGAAGAACGGAATAATTACATTGAAAAAACCCACTCTAAATAGAGATTCGGGCTTGAATAGGAAGTTGGGAATGAATCTTGAAAAGATAAATTCCATAATTTGAATACCAACAAATCCAACAATAACTCCAAGTATCGATCCCAATGCACTTAACATAAAAAATTCAAGATTCAGTATTCGTTTTATATCGATCTTTTTTGCACCTATAACTCTGTATATTTTGAATTCCCTCTCTTTTTCAACCAGTTTTAGCATAATCACATTAAATATATTCATCGCTGAAAATAAGAGCATAACTATACCTACACCACTCAATAAAAATGTTCCCAACCTCACAATCAAATTTATACGATTTGCTGATTTATCATAAGGTTCTACATAGAAACCCGTATTCTCAATCTGCTTCATTATCAGCGATACATTTGAATCTTTTTCTGTTTCGATATACAAAGTATTGTATCCTGACTCCTGATTATTATACCATTCATTGAACTCTTTAACATATCTCAATGGTATTGTAATCCCAAGACTTGTCGCCTTTGATGATAGACCTATAATCCTGCACTTTACTTCCTTATATTTTTCCTCAACTCTCGGATGAATCGTTGATTCACCAAGCACAAGCGTGAGATGTCTGCCTATTAATACTTTCTCAGTTAATTTTGGTAATTGATTACTGACTGCATATCCTGTATTATAAATTTCAAGAAGCAAAGGTGAAAGAATTGCCGGAACATATCCCACTTCTCCTTCATATTTGAAATCCTTTAAGCTCTCACCTTTATTGATTAACCTTTCGTCCACTCCTAATACGGGTGTATCAGCCCCAATAAATTCACCGAATAGATTCGCATAAAAACTTACAGGGAAATCGACACCCATTGTCGGATAAACATCTTTGACTCCAATTAACTTCTTAAAACTTTCAACGTCTTTATCATAAATCATTCTCCCCTCAAATTTCAGAACAGATAAATCAAATGATTTGGGTTTAACGACAAGATAATTCTCCGACAAATCCAATAAAAACTTTTCTCTGATAATCTCCCCTATCCCGGAGCCTAAACTTAACATAAAATGAATTACAGCTACACCCATCACAATTCCTAAAATGGAAGTTAATATTCGTGCCTTTTCTCTTTTTAAATCATTTAAGGCAAACGAGAATAAATTTTGTGTTTTCACTTCTATTCCTTTTTACTGGTGGGGCAGGCAGGTTTGTCTGCCCTTTTAACAGGCAAGATGCCTGTTTTACCAAGCTTATTCAGTTTCAGTCTTAAATCCTTCACAAAAATTAATTAGACGTGTTGAACGCCATTTGTCAGGATAATCTCGGCATTGAATCGGCTTTACTGAATGTATCGAACACCCATTTCCTTTTAAAAAAACACACGCCTTATTTTCCTTATCCTTTACCCAATATTCATTTCCAGCCATAGTAGCATATTCTCTTAGAAATATTTCTCTATCAATTTTAAGATAATCAGAAATTCTATTAATATCTTCATCCTTGAGAATTACAATACCATCACCAATACAGCATTGCCCGCATTTCTTGCATTCAAATCTCTCTAACGTTGCCATTTACATCCTTTATTTATATTAACTATTTTTGACATAAATTCTAAATAACCTAATCCTGAGACTTCTTTCTCTTCAACAAATATTTTATAATGAAACAGTTGACATAGAATAATCAAAATAATATGCTATAATTATAAATTATTAATATAGTGAATGGACTGATTTTAGGGAACAAAATAATGAAAAAATTCCGAGTTATGATTGTGGATGACGATAAAGATATCCTTACAATACTTAAAATCCAGTTTAGGGATAAATACGAAATTATAACTATCGTTGACCCAGCAGCAGTCCTTGAGAAAGTCAAACTCTATGAACCTGACATTATCGTCCTGGACATTATGATGCCCAAAATTAGTGGATTCGAATTATGTCAACAAATCCGTGCCTTACCAAAATTCCGAAAAACACCTATAATTTTCTTATCAGCAAAAAAATCAGTGGATGACCACAAGCTTGGTTACAGAGTCGGAGCAAATCTATATATCGATAAACCTTTCGATACAAAAAGACTTCAGAACAATATAGACGTTCTGCTACAAGACTTTTACTCAGATGTTCCGTCAAAACAATTCACCTTTGCTGATATTATCGCGCTTGAATCTGGCACAGCAAAACTTCAAGTACTATCAGAAACAAAAACAATAGATGAACAAAAAAAACATATATCCCCTATCCCCGAAAGAGAACTAAGAAAAAGTTACAGAGAGGAAATTATACAAAAAGCTTTCACTGTCTCTGCTGATATTGATACAAAAGACAAAAGCAAAACGGAGCGTATCAAAATACAGGTCGAGGAATCTTTTGAAGAAATTACTGTGGGGAAAAATATCAAACCTGATAAACCAACAATAGAAAAGCCCGAAGAAAAACCTCAGATACCCACAACGCAAGCTCCCCCACAAGATAAGACAAAAAAAGCCATGGAAAAGAAGAAACAACCGTTAATTATTGTTGTAGATGATGATGAAGAAGTATTAGATGTTCTCGACGCAACATTAAGTATTAAAGGATTCCGCGTATTGGGTGCTGTTGACGGAAGTTCTGGCTTTAAAAAGATTTCCACCAAAAATCCTGACCTTGTTATTATAGACCTTTATCTCCCCAAAATGTCAGGCAAAGAAATTATTTCAAAGATGAAAAAAACGTCCAACCTGGCAAATATCCCTGTTCTTGTCCTAACAGCAACCACAAAACATTCTCCTCTATCAGATAAAGAACTGGCTAAATATATGAATGTGGATGATTTTATTACAAAACCTTTTGATCCCAAAGATATATTAAAAAGAGTATCTAAACTTTTACCCGAATATGAATAATCATTTTAACAAAAAAGAAATAATAGACAAAATCGTTGTATCCTTACTTTTCGGAGTTCTTGGCTTTGCTCTGAACTTCAACAATTTTCATCTATATCTGAACATCCTCGTGATCCTTGGTTCTATTCCCGGATTAATCGTAACTTTAATTTATGGTCCTATCTTTGGAATTTTAACTTCCCTAATTTCTTTTACATCTATTTATCTCACACAACAGGATTCTTATCTATTAATCTTATTCCCCCTGGAAGCCGCATTCATTGGTTTGCTTACTCGAAAAGGTATTCCTTCAATTATAACTATGATTATCTTTTGGCTATTCATTGGTGATGTATTCGTTTATACTATTGCGAAAAAGAATCTGGGATTATCAAATGCAACTGCCCTTATTCTTATTACAAAACACATTCAAAATAGCATCTTCAATTTATTAATTGCCGAAATGTTACTAATTAGTTCACGAATTAAAAAATTTTTCTTCGGTGAATCTTATAAAACAAAATCCGCTAATATTCATAGCATAATAATTCTCTTCCTTACATTTATGACAGTTATCCCAATTCTTTTCATCAACATCTTCAATACGCAGATTCTTATCAATAATGAGCTTACCAGGACAAAAGCAAATCTGTTTAACGAAGCTTCCTCATTGAAAATTAATCTCGCGGATTATCTTAAAAAGCATACTGAAGGTGTTACGATATTAGCAAGAACCGTTGAACTCAGTGACGAATCCGATACCGAACATCTTACCAAACTCACGACCAACGCCTATTTAATCTATCCTGGATTCATTCTCGTTTACATTGGCGACACAAAAGGCAATATTCTTGCCGCTTATCCTCCAACCTCATCTACAGGAACAAAGCTTATCGGTGTTAATTTAAGTCACAGAGATTATTTTAAAAATCTTATGGCAACTCAATCTACAACATTTTCTCAAACCTTCACTTCAGGAATAGACATAGAAGAACCAACGATTGCAATTGTTGAACCCATCTTTACGGAACAAAAAGAACTAATGGGCTATGCCTTTGGAGCTCTTGATCTGAAAGAACTAAATAAATTCATTTTACAACTTAAACTCAGCGCAGATGAAAACATAATTTTGACAGATAAAAATAAAAAAGTTATTACCTCTTCAGCTCCCGATAAATTCAAAACTCTCGCTGATATGGCAAATACATCTCTTATGGATGCCACACAATTCAAAAATTCAGGAACGCTTGAATATTACGATGTCGTGGACAATAAGTCTGTCATTTCGGATGAGAATAAAAGATTAGCCGGTTTTACATCGATAGATTTAGTTGGCTGGAAAATCTTTGTTGATAAATCCATAGAAGGACTCCTTACACAAGTGCAAGATATTTATCTCAAAACGGCAACTGTTCTGATAATAACTATTATTGCCGCTACTATTTTATCTTATTTAATTTCTTTACGACTATCTAAACCCATTAATTCCCTTGCAGAATTAGCTCATTCTATGCCTGAAAAATTATCCAATGGCTCAAGACTCTCAACTTACCCTTCTTACCCAAGAGAAATTAATATCTTAATTACCACTTTTAAAGAAATGACTCAAAAACTCACAGAATCTTATTCCCAACTCCAAAAGGCTGCAGAGGAATCAAACAAAGCTAATGTAGCATTGGGAAAATTATCTAAAGAATTAGAGGCAAAAGTTAAGGAAAGAACCATAGAATTAGAAGAAAAAAACAATGAGCTTATTAGACTTCAAAAAATCAGGTCGGATTTTATCAGTATGCTCACACATGATTTAAAAACACCTTTAACCTCTGTCTTCGGTTACACCTCAATTTTACTAAATGATTCCGAATCCCGAAACAATGACGAGATTCTAAATAATTCCCTTAAAAATATTTTTAAAAATACCAACAAACTTCTGGATATGATAAATGATTTTCTTATCTTTTCCAAACTGGAATCAGGAACAATGCCCATAATCCGTGAACGATTTCAAATCACCGATACATTTACCACTGCCCTTCAAACAGTATCCTTTCACATTGAGAACAAACACATCGAGCTTATAAAAGAGTTTCAAGATAAACTACCCGACATTTATGGCAGTCCATCTTTAATATCAAGAGTCTTTCAAAATCTTCTAAGCAACGCTGTTAAATTTAACAAGGACAACGGAAGGGTAATTATTAAGATAAAAAGAGAAGATAATTTTGTTGTTACTTCAATTGAGGATACAGGTAAGGGGATATCTGAAAAATCTCTACCACACATTTTTGATTTGTATTTCCGAGACTCTGTAGAATCAAAAACAGAAGGTTCAGGACTTGGTCTTGCCGTTGTCAAATCAATTCTTCAAGCTCATAATGGTAATATCTCTGTGAAAAGTCATATTGGTGTCGGCTCAATTTTTACTTTTAAACTTCCTATCAGTAATCAATAATACGTGATGGTAAACTTTGCCCGATAAAGCCATCTACCATCCTTTGTCGTCATCTTCTTAAAGTAATCCCTATCTTCACT
>Ga0315274_10000087_pt1 | contig 128758 bp, 110 predicted proteins | sample YL17G02_20_MG_FD_203700 | JGI IMG/M metagenome (GOLD analysis project Ga0315274, IMG submission 203700) | Sediment microbial communities from Yellowstone Lake, YNP, Wyoming, USA - YL17G02_20 | ecosystem: Environmental > Aquatic > Freshwater > Lake > Sediment | place: USA: Wyoming | collected...
GCGAAAGCCGACGGTCATAGTGTCAATCCCCTTCAGATCGGGGCGCCTTTCACAGCCGGAAAGGCACGCGGCGAGGAAAGCAAAGCAAATGTGTCAATCCCCTTCAGATCGGGGCGCCTTTCACAGGATAATAGGAGACCCACTGATGGCGCCGGAAGAAGAAGTGTCAATCCCCTTCAGATCGGGGCGCCTTTCACAGCGAAACCTGCCAGTGCTGTAACGAGGAGATCCGGGTGTCAATCCCCTTCAGATCGGGGCGCCTTTCACAGAATTTTCCCTCCCTCGGGAGAGAAATCGAGGAGGTGTGTCAATCCCCTTCAGATCGGGGCGCCTTTCACAGTCATACTCGATAGGAGAGTGGTACTGCGTGGAGATTAAATTGTGTCAATCCCCTTCAGATCGGGGCGCCCTTCACAGTTGTCGTTTCATGATTCTATCAACCCTCAGCTTATTGGGGTGTCAATCCCCTTCAGATCGGGGCGCCTTTCACAGAAGCCTTCGCCTATTACGTAGGTGAAGGGGTAGGCTGGTGTCAATCCCCTTCAGATCGGGGCGCCTTTCACAGACTCTGAAAGAAGGTGCCACCATGGTTTGGTTCTTTGTGTCAATCCCCTTCAGATCGGGGCGCCTTTCACAGCGAGGGAGGCCGCCGCCCAGGTGTTCAAGGAAACAGAAGAGTGTCAATCCCCTTCAGATCGGGGCGCCTTTCACAGACAGGGCACTAATGTGTTTGTTGGGTGTAGCGGTATATGCACTGTGTCAATCCCCTTCAGATCGGGGCGCCTTTCACAGACGGAAGCTGAACTCCGCGAGTGCAAAGACACTGTGTCAATCCCCTTCAGATCGGGGCGCCTTTCACAGTCCCGTAACAGTGGTTCACGAGTTCGGGAGCATCACTGTGTCAATCCCCTTCAGATCGGGGCGCCTTTCACAGGAAAATTACTCTCGACATAACTCGTCGAGATTGAGGGTGTCAATCCCCTTCAGATCGGGGCGCCTTTCACAGGAAAGGGGGTGGAAAGAGTGAAAATCGAAGTGAAAGTGTGTCAATCCCCTTCAGATCGGGGCGCCTTTCACAGGGCAAGGTATTTTCGGGGGGTTCTAGCTGCGGCGCGAGTCGAGATTCCGACGATCACATAAGATGTTGACAGAATGCGGTACTTTTCCTCCGTACAGGGGGTCAAACCGTTTCCCTTCGACCCACGGAACCCTCCCGGACTTCTCCGACCCACCCCGAGCTCCCCCCTTCCTAGACCACATAGAAGTCGTAGTCCTCGGTTGCCGCACCCTTGTTCTCGCATTTTCGCCCGCGGCCTTTCCAATTCCTCCCGCGTCAGATAACATTCGCCCCTACCCGACCACCCGCACGTCCGAGTAGAGGAACTTCAGAAGCCGGGTGACCTCGCTCACGGTCTTCCAGTCGTCCGCGTCGAGATGAGGGGTGGCCTTGGCTCTGATGCCTTCGTCCGTAAGCCAGTCGAGGGTGTCAAACGTGTCCGGAGGCAGCCCCAGGGCGTCGGTGAAGCGGGAGCCCGGAAACGGGGCCCACTTCGCCAACTGGGCAAGGTAGCCGGTTCTCCGCCCGAGGGCCAGAGCGAAACAGACCGTGTCTACGGCCTCCCGCGTGCCCTCCCACGGGAAGCCCAGGATGTAGGCGGCGTTGAGAGCCCTGGCCAGGCCGGCGTCGCGGAGCCGCCGGCAAGCCTCCTCAATTCTCTCTAGGGTCACGCCCTTCCCCACGCGCCTGAGGCCGTCCTTGTAGCCGCACTCGACGCCCACTTGGACGACACCCACGGTGCAGGCGGAAAGGGCCTCGACCAGACCCGGTCGGAGGAGGTCGTCGGCCCGGGCCTCGATGGCCAGCGGAACATTCGGGTACTCGGCGGCAATGAATTCGGCGATGCGGATCATGTCCGGACAGGCGGTGAAGCAATCATCGACAAGAAGAAGGGTCCCTCCGGTGGACCGCCCCCGGTGCCTCGCGACCTCCCGGATTCTGGCGACGACGCTATCGAAGGGAATGGCCCGGTGGCCGCGGCGGCCGGCGATGCTGCAGAAACCGCAACTGAACCGGCAGCCCCGCGAGGCCTCAATCGGAATGGTGGCGTAGAAGCCCGTCGGAATGAGATCGTAGGCCGGAAGGGGCATGGCCCCGAGTTCTTCCGGGCTCAGAGGAGGTCTGTCCGGCCCCCGGGTGATGACGCCGCCGGCCCGAACAGTCACCCCGGCCAAGCCGGCCGCGCTCTCCATGACCTTCTCGCGGCTGCCCTCGCCGCTTTCGTCGCCCCCGCCCCCGCCTCCGCTATGGTGGCTTTCGTCGCCCCCGCCCCCTCCGCCGCCGTGACGGCTTCCGCTGCGGGCGATCATGTCCAGGAGGGCCGGAAGGACAACTTCCCCCTCGCCCCGGACGACGAAGTCGGCCCCGGACGCATCCAGGGCGTGCTCGTCGAAAAGGGTCGGGTGGAGTCCGCCCAGGATGATCCAGGGCCGGTCCGGCAGGCCGGCGATGGCCCGGGCCGCCCGGAGCGCCCCCGGCCAGGTCATGGTGTTAGCGGAGATGCCAACGGCCAGCGCGCCCGCTACGCGAGTCGCGGGATCGAGCATGAAGGCCCGGTAGCCGGCCGTGTCTATGGCCTCCACCCCGTAGCCGGCGGCGCGCAGGATGCCGGCGAGATAGTAGAGGGCCATGGTGGGCGCGTTGCGAGGAACGGGCTGGGCCTGGGCGCCCGGTTCGAACTGATCCCGCGGCGCGGTCAGGAGGATCACTTTGGGTCTACCAGGATCGTGACTCGGTTGGACCACCCGGCCTTCCCTCCCCCTCTAGGCTGATGTCGAGAACACGGCCGGGTCGGCTGTGATCCCGTAGGTGGCCAGGATGCGGGCGGGGTCCGCCAGGAATATCCGCCGGAAGACTACGTCCTCGGCGAGTCTCTTATTGAGCTCGGCCAGGTCGTTCAGGGTCGTGTGGATAGTCAACCTGACCTGACCGTTCTCCCGCACCTCGAGGTCGACTCGCTCCTTGTCGCCCTGGCCCCGCTCCCTATCGCCGACAGGCAACACGCATCGCCGTCCTCTCGGATGCCCACGCCGTGCCATTTCCGCCGCTGTGTTCCACGGCTGGCACCAGGTTCCTCTTAGAGGTCCTCGACCGGGCAGACCCACACCGACGACGGCGCCACGGAGCGGCTACCTCTCGCATCCCGGACCCCATGGAGGGTGACCTCTGTTCGCCGGTACGGCCACGGGAAGCCCCTCTCAGACTCGACCCAACGGAGCTCCACCGTCCCTTGCCGGCGCGTCACCACGAAGCGATCCAGGCGGCCGGGACCGTACCCATCCCCTCGGTCCGTGTACAGGTGGCCGGCCCCCGAGGCGCCGACCTCCGGCGGGTAGAGATGCAGGGAGAGGCGCTCCGTCCCCCGGGCTCCGGTGCTCGACGCCGGCTCCTCCCTGGGGAGTACGGCGCCTGCCCGGACCAGGACGGGAATGCGGCCGAGCGGGGCGTCAAGGCGAACCATGGCCGGTCCACGTAGAGGCCGATCGGTCCAGAAGTCATACCAGAGCCCGGCGGGGACGGGAACCTCGCGAGAGGTGGCGCCCTCCTCCGTTACCGGGGCCACGAGGAGCGAATCGCCCAGGAGGAAGGTGTCGTCGTCTGGCGATTCGCGGGTCGCCGGGCGGGCCGGGGCGCCGGCCGGGGCGCGGGTCGGGGCGCTGGCCGGCGCGCCGGCCTCGCTCCAAAACAGCGGCCTGACCATCGGCCAACCCTTCTCCGCCGCCTCCCAGGCCAGGGTGTAGATGTAGGGCAGCAGGGAGTAGCGAAGGCGGATGAAGTCGCGGGCGATAGTGGTATAGGGCTCGCCGTAGCTCCAGGGCTCCTGATCGGGTGTGCCGATCATGGTGTGGCTGCGGAAGAAGGGCATGAAAGCGCTGGCCTGGAGCCAGCGGATGTAGAGTTCGGGGGTGGCCTCGCCGTTGAACCCGCCCACGTCGCTTCCGGAGAAGGGGATGCCGGAGAGCCCCAACCCAATGATGGTGGCGATGGTCTGCCGGAGGCAGGCCCAGTCGCTCCGGACATCGGCCGTCCAGGTCCAGGCGTAGCGTTGTAGCCCGGCCCAGCCGGACCGGGAGACGATGAACGGGCGACGCTCCGGGTCGAGGCGGCGAAGACCCTCGTAGGCCGCCTGGTTCATAAAGAGTCCGTAGAGGTTGTGAACGGCTCGGTGGTCGCCGAGAGCGTGGCGGCACGCCAGGGGCAGAGTTGGTTCCCCCGCCGCGACAAAGGTGGCCGGCTCGTTCATGTCCTGCCAGAAACCGGCCACGCTGGCCTCCAGAAGACGGCCATACTGCCTTCCCCACCACTCCCTCACTGCCGGGCGGCTGAAGTCCGGGAAGGCGCAGGGTCCGGGCCAGACCGGGGCGATAACCACCTCGCCGTCGGGGAGGGTGCAGAAAGCCTTCTCCTCGAGGCCCTCCCGGTAGAGAAAGTAGCCGGGGTCTCTCTTGACCCCCGGATCGCAGATGGTCACCAGGCGGATGCCCTGGGCGGCCAGGTCTTTGGCCAGGCCGGCGAGATCGGGGAAGCGGGTCTTGTCGACGGTGAAGACCCGGTAGCCGTCCATGTAGTGGATGTCCAGGTGAATGGCGTCGACCGGGATGTCGTGGCGGGCGAAGTCCGCGGCCAGCTTGCGAACCCTGGCCTCGGGATAGTAGCTCCAGCGGCACTGGTGGTAGCCGAAAGCCCAGAGAGGCGGCAATGCCGGCTTCCCGGTGAGGTCGGCATAGCGCTCGAGGACGCGGGCGGCCGGGCCGGGGATGAAGTAGTAGCGGAGCCCCCCGCCCGCGAAGCGGTGTTCGGCCAGGCTCGGATCCGTCTTTCCCAGGTCGAAGGCGGCCGGGTGGGAGTTGGCGTAGAAGACCAGGTAGCCTGCCTCGCTCGCTCCGATACCGTCAGGGCCCGCTTCGGCCGGCGTCCGGCTGAGGTAGATTGGGATTGAGAGGTAGACCGGGTCGGCCCCCGGCCCGTAGGCGCCTCCGGGGTCGCGGTTCCACATCCGGTAGGTTCCACCCCGTAGGTCAACGGGGGCCGCCCTCTCCCCCAGTCCGTGAAGCCTCTCACCGGCGGCGAGGCGGACCCGGTGGCAGACGTTCTCCCCGGCGAAGAGCGGGGGCCATTCCTCGCGGAGAAGCCGCCCGCCGGGCTCAAAGAAGCTGAGCCGGGCGTCCGGGGCCAGATGGACCTCAAGGGCCGCCGTGCGGAGGATCCACCCCTCCCCCGGCGGCGCTGGAATGAAGTTGACGTCAACCTCGGGCCAGTCCCGCTCCGGTAGCGGCAGCCCGGCCAGCGGCGCCCGCCAGGTGACCTCGATGAGGTCGGGGGCCAGGAAGGACAGGTCCAGGGTCGCGGGCCCGTGGTCCCGGGTGGTCGCGGGCGTGCCGGTCTCGGCCCCGGCGACCGCGAAGCGAACCCTCGCCCCGCGCGGGGTCGCCACCACCTCGGCGACCTGGCCCGGATCGGCCCAGGTCTCGGCGAAACTGGAACCGCCGGGCCCGCCGGGGCCGTCCGGGCCGGCGGTCGAGCCGCCGCCGGCGCCCGTGGCGCCCGCAATCACCGCCGCGACATCCGCCGCGCCCGCCACGGTTGCCCCGACCTCAGGACGCGGCCAGAGCCAAGGGAACGGCGCCGGAGGCGGGTAGCGGCGTTCCAGCCGCTTCCGCTCCCGCGTGTAGCGAAGGACGGCGACCACGTTCCCGATCCCGATGGACACAACGGATTCCACCAACCGCCGAAGACGACCCACCCGTCACGCCTCCCCCCGAGCGCCCCCCGGGTTCAACTCGCGTCTTTGGGTTCCTCAGCTTCCGGCTTCGGCGGGAAAGCCCGGCGCAGAACATAGATAAGGAGCATAAAGAGGGATGTCGTGACCAGGATTCCGGCCATGCCCCAGCCCAGAATCCGCAGGCCGGCCAGGACCACTTCGGTATTGACCCGGTCCATGACCCCCACCCCCTATCTCACCAGGGCCAGGATGAGACCTCCGGCCATGATGGAGGCGATCTGTCCGGCCACGTTGGCCCCCACGGCATGCATCAGGAGATAGTTCTGCGGATCTTCCTTGGTGGCCATGCGGGCGATAACCCTGGCCGACATCGGGAAAGCCGAAATGCCGGCCGCCCCAATCATGGGGTTGATCTTGCGCCTGAGAAAGAGGTTCAGGAATTTCCCGAAGAGGACACCCCCCGCGGTATCCGCGGCGAAGGCGACGAGACCCATGCCCATGATCAGCAGAGTCGTCGGGGTCAGGAATGTCTCGGCCCGCATGGTCGAGCCTATCGTGATCCCCAGGAGCAAGGTCACCAGATTGGCCAGTTCCTTCTGGGCCGCCTGCGACAGAGCCGGGACAGCTCGGCTCTCGCGGAGCAGGTTGCCGAACATCAGACTGCCGATGAGCGGTACGCTGATTGGCGCGACCAGTCCGGCCAAGAGGGTCACCCCGATGGGGAAGAGGATCAGCGTTGTGCGCGAGACACCCTCCCGCCCCAGACTCATGCGAATGCGGCGCTCCTTGGGAGTGGTCAGTCTCCGGATAATGAGGGGCTGGATGATGGGGACCAAAGACATGTAGGAGTAGGCGGCGACCGTGATCGGCGCCAGCAGGCGCGGGGCGAAGCGGGTGGCCACGTAGATGGAAGTGGGCCCGTCCGCCGCGCCGATGATCCCGATGGCGGCGGCCTCCTTGAGCGGGAAGCCGGCCAGGGTGGCGACGACCAGAGTGAAGAAGACCCCAAACTGAGCCGCGGCGCCGAAAAGCATCAGGCTCGGGTTCTGCAGGAGAGGGGCGAAGTCGCACATGGCCCCGATGGCAATGAAGATAAGAATGGGAAAGAGCTCAGTCAGGATTCCGACGCGGTTCAGAAGCTCCAGAAAGCCCCCGGGGGCCACGGCGGCCGAGAAGGGAATGTTGGCCAGAATGGCCCCGAAACCGATGGGCAGCAGCAGACTGGGCTCGTAGTCCTTGGCGATGGCCAACCAGATGAGAGTCCCGCCCACGATGAACATCAGGACGTGCTTCAGGGTGAGACCGGTGACACCCGCTAGGATTCCGTCCGTATGAACCAACCTTTCCGCCGAAGCCCTATGGTTCCCGGAAAGCTCGTCACTTCGCTGGCAGGCAGGGGGGTCCTCCCTCCCGCCCGCCCGATGTCGTCGCTAAGATGAACAACGGCGATGAGGTCCGAGGAAGGAGATCGGCCCCCTGCGGCAGAATTCCACACAATTACTGGACTGTGCCACAGACGGACAACGCTGGGCCGCTTGTTTGGCAAGTCCCGGAAGGTGGAGAGAGATGTGCCTGCCCGTGCCGCTGAACTAGTAGGCAAGATCGAGGCCGACTTTGGTGACGAGTATCCCCTGGCGTCATCTCGAAGCGAGGCATTCAAGAAGGCTTCGGACCTGTTCGCCGCCAGCGGAGACCAGGATCAGGCCGCCCGATTCAAGATCGAGTGGCTTGTGTTCGCGTTTCGGGAGACAGAGGCCCTCGGCTCGAGCAGTTACTTTGGTCCTCGCTACACCAAGTCCGACGGAACCTCTTTTCCCGACTTCTACTCCATGCCACCCAACACCCAGCAGTACCTCAAGGCCCGCACGGCCACCACGACCAACGCCCTTCATCGGGCAAGGTACGCCGACTTTCTCTGGGACAAGTTCAAGGACACGGACGCCGGAGCCGCGGCCGTCCCGGCCTACGTCGAATCCGCCACTCTTCTCGCCGGCCGGGGCGACGGCAACAACGCCTTCCGGGCCATCCGACGAGCCTGCTACCTGGCCAAGCAGTTCCGCAAGTCCGAGCTTCTGATCCAGGCCAGGGACGCCGCGGTGGCCATGATCGAGCACATGGCCGACTCATCCACGGCCCTCTACATCCCGCGCGTGGCGGAAGCTCTCATGGGGCTGGCCGAGACCTTGTCGCCGGATCAGCGCCGCCGGGTGAGCGGGAGCCTGGAGCAGGCCCGCCTGGGGTTCGTGAAGGCGCACGACTACCACCTCGAACGAGCCACCCTGAAATCCCTGCGGCAGCTCTACAAGCTCGTCGGAGACGAGGAGAGCGAGCGCAAGGCCTGGCTGGCCGAGGGTGAGTCCTACGAGGCCGAGGGCGACTACAAGGGACAACTGACCGGGTCGGGCGGAGGGCCGGAGGTCGCCGCTCACCTCTACCAGCTAGCCCTGTCCCACTTCGTCAGCATGGGCGAACAGACCAAGATCGACGGCCTGGCGGCGAAGCTGAAGGCCGCCCACAAGCGTGGCCCGGCCAATTTCGGCGCCTTCGTCGAGAACCTGCGCGGGGTTCCCGGCGGGCAGAACACCGGAAACACCTAGGGAAACCCGAAACGAACGCAGCCTGCCGCGGACCCCACGCCACGGGCCTACGGCAGGATGATGTCGAGGGCCCCGGGGACAATCTCAACGCTTAGCGGCAACCGCCCGCCGACCTCGCCATCCATGTGCCAGAAGAGAGGGATGGACGAGGATACCGTGATCCGCTTAGCGCGGGTAAAGTGGATGCGCGGATGCCCCACGTGCTTGCCCTTGTAGGTCTTGCCCACCACGCCCAGGAGTTCGATACGTCCGAAATCATGAGCCCACATGACCTCCAGCAGACCATCATCGGTGATGGCCGAGGGTAGCAACATCATGCCCCCGCCGAGAAACCGGCAGATGCCGAAGGCCGAGAGAACAAGGCGAGGCACGACCATGGTCTCCCCGTCGATGGTCAGGGTCACCGTAGGGTTCTTGTACGAGAACAGAGTCAGGACCAGGCAAATCAGGGTCGGGAGGGTTCCCGGGATCGTCTTGAGCACGGGACCCAACTCGTTCACCCGACCGGCGATCTCGGCGTCGAAACCCGCTCCGACCATGTTGAAGAAGTGGCGGCGCACATCTCCCGACTCGGCCAGGCCGGCGTCCACGGGTACGCGGCGGCCCTCGAAGGCCAGCCGCACCGCTTGGGCCAGGTCGGTGGGAATCGGGAAGGTGCGAATCCAGTCGTTGGCCGAGCCGGTAGGCACGACGCCCATGGCGGCCTTCGTGCCGATGAGGCCATTGCCCACCTCGTTCAGCGTCCCGTCGCCGCCAAAGGCGATCACCCGATCGTAGCCCTCAGCCGCCGCCTGCCGGGCCAGTTCAGTCCCGTGCAACGGGTATTCGGTGAACTTCACGCCGTAACTCCCCAGGCTCGCCGCCAGGGGTTCGAGCTTCTCCCAGTTCTTCTTGGCCCGGCCATGACCGGCGGCCGGATTGACGATGAAGCAGACTCGCGGCAAGTTGGCTCACCCTTTCCAGGAGAATGAATGACGACGAGGCTCTCTGGGGGGAGAGTTGTCGCCGAGGCTGACAATTCCTGCCCGCTGGAGGGCGCCGGGGGCGAATCCTGCCGAGCCCTCCGGCCGCCCCGCCGGTTCCCCGCTCCGTCGCCACACCACACGCAACCTGCGTTTCCGGGGAGCACGGCTCGCCTGGCGCGCTTTCCGCGGGGATTCGGCGGGGCCTCGGAGAAGACTACAGCGCACGGGCGCACGGCGGGATGCCCGGGAGGGAGGAAACCACCGGGGCGCCTGATCAGAGACAATAGGAGGAAACCAAGATGACAGTGAGAGCGACTCTCCGGTGGCACGGCGGCAATCGGTTCGTGGGCTTCGGCGCTTCCGGCCCACCCGTTCTCATCAACTTCACTCCGAACGAGGCCGAAACAACACCGCAGGCGGCCGGACCGTGGGCGGGCCAGACCGGGACGAGCGCGGACCCGGCCCCGGGCAGCGGCCCCAAGCCAACCGAGCTTCTCCTCATGGCCACCGGGGCCTGCACGGGCCTTGACGTCATCAGCCTGCTTGAGAAGCAACGGGTCACCTTCAGCGGTCTCGACATTGAGGTGACCGGCGAACGGGCGCCCGATCACCCCAAGTACTTCACCGACATCGAGGTCACCTACCGCCTCAAGGCCGCCCCCGACGCTCTCCCCCATCTCCAGCGCGCGGCCGCCCTCTCCCTAGAGAAGTACTGCAGCGTGGGGCTCTCCCTGCGGGCCAAGGAGACCTGGCGGTGTGAGATCGTGTAGGCGCGCCGGGGGCCCGGCTCACGGACCTTCTACCGCAGTCGTCCCCGTTCCCGGAGTTCGGCCACGGCCCGCTCCATGTCGGCGGGCAGGGGGGCCAGGAACTCCATGGTTTCGCCGCTTGTCGGGTGGCGGAAGGCCAGGCGGTAGGCGTGCAGAGCCTGGCCCGCAAGAGCGGCCACGGCCTCGGGGTAGGGTTCCTCGCTCTCCACGGCCATGGCCCGGGCCAGCTCCCGGCGAAAGCGGTGGGGACGTCGCGGGCCGTAGACCGGGTCGCCGGCCACGGGATAGCCAAGGTGAGCCAGGTGAACCCGGATTTGGTGCGTCCGCCCGGTCCGGAGAGCGCACTCCACGAGGGTGAAGTCCCCGAACCGCTCCAGGACGCGGTAGTGAGTGGCCGCTTCCCGCCCACCCTCCAGCAAGACGGCCATCTTCTTGCGATTCTCCGGATCCCGGCCAATCCTCGTCTCGATGGTGCCCTCCTCGACCGGGACGTCCCCGTGAACCAGAGCGAGGTAGCGACGCTGCGCCGTCCGGGCCTTGATCTGCGCCGACAAGGATTGGTGGGCGAGGTCGCTCTTGGCCACAACCATCACCCCACTCGTGTCGCGGTCAAGGCGGTGAACAATGCCGGGCCGGCAGACACCGCCGATGCCGGAGAGATGGTCGCAGTGGGCCAGGAGGGCGTTGACCAGGGTGCCCCGGAGGTGTCCGGCGGCCGGGTGGACGACCAGACCCCTGGGCTTGTTGACCACGATGAGGTGCTCATCCTCGTAGACAACGTCGATAGGAATGTCTTCGGGCTCGGCTTCCATGGGTTCGGGCAGAGGCACGGTCACCCGGACCCTCTCTCCCGTTTCAAGCCGGTAGCTGGCCTTAACGGTCTCACCGTCGACGGTCGCCAACCCCTCGGAGATGAGCTTCTGCACGTGGGAGCGGGAGAGGCCCAGATCCCGCCTGGAGGCCAGGAAGACATCCAGCCGCTGCCCGGCGTGGATGGGCTCGACGTCGAAGTCCAGTTCCGACTGCCAGACCACGGCCTCCTCGCCGCCACTCTCGGGGTCGCCGCCGTCTCTCACTCCGGTTTCGCCTCGCCGGGTCTGAGGAGACTAGTGATAAGGTAGAGGAAGACCAGGGTCGTCCCGGCGACAATGCCCGTGTCGGCCACGTTGAAGACGGGCCAGAAGCGAAAGTCGATAAAGTCGACAACCTCACCGCCTCGGAAGACCCGGTCGATCAGGTTGCCGATCCCGCCACCAACCAGAAGACCCAGCCCAATCCGCCCGACACTCCAGCGCCGGCCACCCATAACAAGTGGCGCCCAGATCCCTACGCCGATGAGGAGCGAAGCGACTAGGATGAAAAGAAACTGCCCCCGGGGGAAAAGACCAAAGGCGGCCCCGGAGTTTCGGGTCAGGTTGAACCAGAGCACCCCGGGAATGATCTCCCGCTCCGCGGTCCAGAGAGCCCCCAAGGCCCAGACCTTAACAATCTGATCAATGGCCGCCCACCCCAGGGCTACCGACCAAACCGGCGCCAACCGCGCCACCCACTTCTTGCCCAAGCCCATCCTCCCCCGGTCTTGCCAACCCTGGCTCCGCTCGCGCCACCCAGGGCCGCGGGAGCTTTCCCTACCGTCCAGGTCGTCTCTTTCGTTCCCTGGTCCGGCGGCTCCTCCCACCACCTTCCACGGTCGGCGATCCTGGACGTCCGGTCGGCGTTCCTGGACGTCCGGCCGTCAGATGTTCGGGTTCGCCCGCGCGCCCCGGATCGTGGGATGAGTCGGGGATGGCGTCCACGGCCTCGACCAGGCCCGCGCGCTCGTCCTGGCCCGCGCCCGACTCGTCGAATGCCTCCGGCGGATTGTGGGCGACACTGCTGGAGGTGCCGTACCGAGCCACCGCCTGCCAGGCGTCCTCGCCGTCGTACTCCACCTGCCCACTTGGGCCGAGGCCGGAGAAGGACGAGAAGGGCGGGCGAACGCCCTCCTCGGCCGGCCGCCCCCGGTCGCGGGCCTCCTCTTGCTCAATGGTCGCCTCGCACCGGAGGCAAAAGGGTGTCCAGGGGACGGCCTCCAGGCGAGCCTCGGGAACGGCCTGACCGCAGCGCTCGCAGGCGCCGTAGGTTCCGTCCTCCAGGCGCCGCAGGGCCTCCTCCACCAGGCCCAGTGTCGTCATCTGGTCCTCGCGAAGACCGAAGTCTTTCTCGCGCTCGAAGGTCTCGGTGGCAATGTCCGCTGGGTGATTGTCGTAGACGGCGCTCTCGCTGATGGAATCGCCCAGAGAGCGGTCGAGCCCCGCCGCCCCGAGAGTCTCGATACTCTTCTCCAGGCGCCTCTTCTCTTCGGCCAAAAGCCGCCCAAACTTGCCTTCACTGGACACGGACCGATCTCCCTTCCTGTTGCCCGGCAGCCGTCCCCGTTGCCCGGCAGCCGTCCCCGTTGCCCGGCAGCCGCCCCCGTCGCCCAGCGGTCCCTACGGCCCGCTCAGGCGAATCTGCACGATCCTAACCAGTTCGGCAATGAAACCGCCGATGCCCGGCAGGTTGAGCATGAGGAGGTAGCGCAGGAAGACCAGGGACAGTGCGCCAAGGACGGTGAAGCCCACGGCGATCCCGAAGCCCCGTCCGATTCCGGAGATAAAATTGAGGAAGAACATGCGCCGGGGGTTTCTGACCAACTCGACGTACTCAGCGATGCTGAGGTTCTCGATGTGTTGGGTGTAGTCGGCCAGCCGATGGCTCAACGTTCGGACGGACGTCTCCGAGGCCGGACCAGCAACGGCGCCCTGACGCTCCCCAAAGTCCGTGCCGGCCAAGGCCACCCCTCCGAGGGTGTAATCTCCCCTCCGGCCGGCAACGGTAAACGGGGTTCTAGCCGGCGTCTTCCGGGGCCCGGGACGCCCGGGGCAATCCGCCGCGCAGGCGGGCGCGTAGCCGCCGGTAGAGAGGCTCACCATAGGCGTAAGCGTGGTACCAAGAAGACGAAAGGACGAGGTCGAACTCGCCGATGAACTCGGTGAACTCGGCCCCGAAACCCTTCTTGAACCGAAAGAGACCGTAAAGGGGGTCCGACGGGTCGAGGTTGCCGGAGACCCCCCGGAAGTCGTAGAGGTTACAGCCGCTGTCCTTGGCCCAGCGGATCATCGTCCATTGGAGAAGGTAGTTGGGCATGACCTCCCGGCGCGCATTGGAGGAGGCGCCATAGACGTACCAGGCCTTGTCCCCGAGGATGAAGGCCATCGTCCCGGCTAGAATCTCGCCCTCGTGGTCGGCCAGGAAGAGCCGGGCCAGCCCTTTCTCCACCAGGAGCTCCCACATGTCCTGGTAGTAGCTCTCCGCCCGCACCAGAAAGCGGTCCCGGCGAGCCGTCTCGACAAGAATGCGGTAGAAGGTCCGGAGGTCCTCCCGCGTTGTCCCGACTCGAACCGTGACCCCGCGTCTTTGCGCCAAGCGGATATTGTAGCGGGTCTTGGGTTGGAAGGAGGCCATGATTTCCTCAGCCGGGCCGCGGAGCGGGAGGCGGAAGACAAACCTGGGCTGGACGCCCTCGAAGCCGAGACCCCGGGTCATCCGGCGGAGGCCGAGCCGCTCCAGCCGGTCCACCACGTCGATCCGATCGGCCGCAACGTCCGGATCGATCTTCAGGGCGATGGCCCCCCGCCGTCTAAGGTCGCCGGCCACGGAGGCAAAGAGTTCGGACATGGCCGCTTCGTCGGCGTAATCAATCACCGGGCCGCGCGGCGCGTAGCCCAGATAGAGTCTGGTCCCGGGCAACGGCAGGCGACGGAGAAGGACGGAGATGGCGCCCCGCGGCGCGCCGGTCCCGCGCTCCTCGACCAGGTAGCGCACTGGCGCCCAGCCGGTACGGGCCTTGAGGTCGCCCCAGGCCACGGTCTGCAGAATGTGCCCCTTCGGACCTTGGCGGACGTAATCGTCGTAGCGGGCCAGAGCGGCCGCGTCACCGGCGTCTATCTTGATGGTTCGCAATTCGGGCAAGGGTCTACGCCACCCCTTACGGCGACTCCGTCTTCATCGCCAGGGCCGCCAGACGCCGGGCAAGTTCCTCCGGCCCCAGTCCCGACACCCTGACTATCTTGTCCCTGTTTCCCGATCCGGCCACGATCTCAAGGTCGGAACGGCCGAGACCCAACTTCTCGGCCAGAAAAGCCAGAAGGGCCCGGTTAGCCCGGCCCTTCTCCGGCGGGGCGGTCACCCGCACCGCCAACGCTCCGTCATGGAAACCGGCTATCTCCGTCCGTGAAGCGCCGGGACGAGCCCTGACCCTGAAGGTCGCCTCGGGGCGGGTTTGTCCGGCGGTGGTGTCGCCCTTCACCAGCCTTTCTCGTCCTCGCCCTCGGCCTCGGCTTCCTCGGGTCGCTGACCCGCTGGACTCTGGCCGGCCCGGCGAGTGGGAAGCGAACGCGCCGAGGTGGCCGGTTCACCCCAGAGGTTGGGTCGGCTGGTCTCGCCCGTCTCCGCCGGCGCCGGCGCGGGACGCCTGTGGTCTGGCTCCGGCGCGGGACGTCTGTAGTCTGGATCTGGCGCGGGACGTCTATAGTCTGGCGGCGGCGCGGGACGTCTGTAGTCCAGAGCCGCCGCGTCTTCCCGGGGGGCCGGACCGTACCCGGAGGGATCGCTTTCTCTGTCGCCGGCCGCGTAACGGGTGGTTATGCTCGCCGCCTTGGCCCCCGTGGCGAAGGGTGTGGTGCCCGACTCTTCCTCTTTGGCTTCAGCCTCAATGAAGATCTCAAGCTGGGCCTGGAGCATGGTCTTCATGCGGAGGCGGAAAAGCTCGGCCTCGCGCCGCATCTCGCTGTAGTCCTCAACGCCTTGCCGGGCCTGGAGTTTGGCCTCGTCCACTATCCGCTTGGCCTCCATGAGAGCCCGCTCGCGGATAAGTTCGGCCTCCCTCCCCCCCACCGAACGCACTTCTTCGGCCGCCTGCTGGGCGAGGAGGAGAGTTTTGTTCAGAGAGTCTTCGATGGTCCGGTAGCGTTCCAGAGCCTGATCGAGGTTGTCCAGGCGGTCTTTCAGCTCACCGTTCTCGCGGATGAGAGCCTCGAACTCCTTGACTACCTGATCGAGGAAATCGTCGACCTCCCCCTCGACGTAGCCGCGGAAGCCGACCTTGAACTCCTTGTTGTGGATGTCCAGAGGCGTCAGAGTCATATGGCTTCACTCCCAAGGTCAGGAACAGACACGCCATCCCGCTTCGACGACACTAGACTAGCTCCTCCCTCTACAAGACGCTGAGCAGGTCGTTCACCCAGAACACGACCCGGAGCACGCCGACCAGCGTGCCGCCGATGAAGCCGACGATGACGAGAACGACAAGGGACCAGAAGTCCCAGGTGAACCCGACGTCAGGCCACCGCTGACTTAGCGGCGCGACCAGGGGTTCGGTCACCCCAGTCACGAAGTCATGAATGGCGCCGACGAAGGACCCTAGGCTGTCTCGCCCAACTTGATTGGCGATGGTGACCAGAATGAACCTCAAGACGAGGGCCAATATGAACAACGAGGTCACGCACTTGATAACGAATATTACCACGTCTGCCCATTGCGGCATGCTCCGTCCTCCCCCCCACCACACATGCTGTTCCGCCCTCCCAGAGATGGAAAGCGCATGGTGTCCCGCTTCGACGACTGGCGACAGGTTCCTCCCCTACATGACCCGGAGCAGGACGAGGGTCAGGAGACGGGCCAGAAGGTCAATGACGATGATGGCCACCAGGGGCGAGAAGTCCAGGGTAAGACCGACGTTGGGCAGGACCCGCCGTAGCGGGGCCAGGAGGGGCTCGGTCACGTCGACAACGTAGTCGGTAATGGTCCCGAGAAGCGCAGGGAGACGCTCCCGTCCGAGCAAGACGGAGGCATTGGCCAGGACGATCCGCAGGACCAGGACGAAGATGAGGAGCGTGACCGCGATGTTGATGACAAGCACCACGGGAGGCACCGCACCCACCTCTTTCGGCATAGCCTACCCTCCTCGCGGACCGAAAACCGCCATTCCGATCCGCACTACGTTCGCCCCTTCGCTGATAGCCACCTCGTAGTCCTGGCTCATGCCCATCGACAGAAGCTCCATGCCGACGCCGGGCAGGCCGAGGGTGTCGATCTCCCGCGCCAGAGCGGTCACCCGCCGGAAGACCGGCCGTACATCCTCGGCATCCGCCACCAGAGGGGCTATGGTCATCAGGCCTTGAACGCTCAGACCCGGTAAGCGGCTGATGTCGCGCACGAGGCCGGCTATGGCGGCGGGTGGCGCCCCGGACTTGGTCTCCTCGCCGGTCACATTGACCTGGACGAGGATTGCCGCGGGCCGGTCACCGCTTGCGGCGGCGGGTCGGTCCCGCAAGACGGCGGCGGAAATGGCCTCGGCGACGCGCAGGCTGTCGACGGAGTGAAGGAGGTCAAAGTGCGCGACCGCGCGGGCGGCCTTGTTCGTCTGAAGGTGGCCGATGAGGTGCCACCGGACGGGCGCTCCCAAGTCGGGGTGGGCGGTCTCCAGAGCCTGCCGCTTGCCTACGCCCTCCTGGACGCGGTTCTCGCCGAGGTCCCTGACTCCGTCGCGCACGGCCAGAGCGACCAGTTCCGCGGAAACGAGTTTGGTCACGGCCACAAGACAGACATCTCCCGGGTCTCGCCCAGCCCGGCGCGCGGCGCCGGCGATGTTCTCCCTCACCCGGGCCAGGTTGGCCCTGATCGTCTCTTGGTCAGGCACTCGGCCCACCACCCAGCGGCCCACGGCCCAGATGCTTACCGCCCAGTGGCCCAGCGAGGGTCCCAAGTCGGAGGCCCTCGACCGCGCCGATGCGCGTACCCTCTTTGACCAGCGCGGGGGTGGAGATGACCTGAGTTCCCGCTGACAGGCCGTCGACGACGATGTTGTCCGAGTCGCCGCCCAAGACCTCGACCGAGCGGAAGCGGCAGACGGTGACATCAAGGACGAAGACCCCGTCCTGCCCGCCGCGATGAACGACCGCCTTCCTGGGCAGGACCGTGCCGGTCCAGACATGGACGACGATGGTCGCCTCGGTTTGGCGGATGGAGATCATCCCCGCCAGGAGTTCCTTGGCCCGGTAGGTCACCAGGCAGTAGCCGTTCCGCTCCCGCTGGCCGACGTGGAAGAGTTCGGCCGCCGTCTCGCGGCGTCCCTCGAAGCCCGGAAAGCGAAGAACAACGTCTTTGACCGAAGATAGCTCGTCGGCTCGGCCGTTGGTCACGATGACCGAAACATAGGCCTCGGTATCCCCGATGATCTTGGCCAGCGGCGCTCCGGCCTGAACCCGAGATTGGTCCACCGTTGACGCCTCACCCCTGGCCACCCTCAGAATCTGTTCCGTCCCGTACTGTCCGATGCTCTCCGGGGTTAGGGTCTCCTCGGCGCCGTCGAGGCAGTAGGAAATGAGGCCGGCTTCGGAGGCCAGGATGGGAAACACGGACTGCTGGAGAGCCGTCCTGGCGGTGGCCAGAGCCGCCTCCACGGCGGCGCGGTCTTTGCGGATCGTCTCTAGGCCGGCGCGGGCTTCCCGCCCACGCAGACCGGCGGTCGCCAGTTCGGAACTGGTCTTGTCGATGGCCACGAAGTCGCTGCCCAGGCAGGCCAGGCGCAGAACCTCGGCCTTGGTCGCGGCCTCCGTCTGGATGGAGGCCAGGGTCTGAATCAAGGTCGACTCCTCCTGGGCGTTGCTGGCGTTGAAGGCGGCCAGGTCGGCCTCGAGCTGGGCCACGCGAGTCTCGGCCACGGCCTTCTCCTCGGTGTCGGAGAGGTTGGCCACCTCGCCGTCCTTGCGCGTTCGGGCCCCTTCGGCGAGGGTCAGGGTCACGGTCCCGGTGACCGGGGAGCGAAGAACGAGTTCGTGGCGAATGACAAACCCCTGACCGACGACAAGTTCTTCAACCTGGCCGTCCCGGGCGACGACCACACCCACAAGTTGCGAGAGAACCAGCGTCTTGAGGGTCGAGTAGCCGCCCACGGCCAGAAGACCCGCGACGATCAGAATCAGGAGGATCGCCTTTAGCCAGCGGCGAGGTGGCCGGGCCGCGGATGCGCGGCGGCGGCGTGAGGAGGCGGGGCGTCGGGAGGAAGCGCGATCACCGATGGGCCGCCCGGCTCGCACTTTACGGCCGTCTTTCGACGGGGCGTGATCGCCGGAGGCTCGCTTGCCGCCGGCGCGCGAACGTCTGGAGACTCCGTAGACCTTGCCGCTCTCGTACCGGGGCACGCTTGAGTCCTGCCTTCGCTGGTCTGTCGGTCGCCGGGCGTCTGGCTAACTTGGTTTGATTCTTCGGACCCCAGGGCTTTCCTCCCCAGGCTGGCGGTGGGCGACCTACTTGCCTTCGGGCAGACGGAGAAGGGCGACCATCCGGCCAGCGCGGTCCGGCGCGCCCCCCAAGCCGGCCGAGCGGAGCGCCTCCCGGCGGTGGGAATGAAAGAGATCCTCGCGGCAGGACGTGCACAGGCCCGAGACATAGACCCGCCAGGGGTCCAGACCGGCCCGAGTCAAAGCCCGGCGATTGATTTCCCAGAGATCAAGGCGCGCCTTCCCGCCCGGGCCGGGCGCCGAAAGGACATCGGGGCCGTAGAGATCGGCGGCCGGTCCGGCCACGTCGGGGCCGACCTCATAGCAGCAGGGACCTATCGAGGGCCCAATCGCCGCCAAGAGGTTCTTCGGCCGGCAACCGAGACGCTCAATCATCAGCCTGGCCGCGCGGCCGGCGATACCGGCCAGGCTGCCCTTCCAGCCGGCGTGAACCACGGCCGCGGCCGGCGTCTTGGGATCGAGGAGCCAGACGGGAACGCAATCGGCGCAGAAGACGGCCAGAGTAAGCCCGCCCGACAGGGTGGCCAGGCCATCCGTTCGCTCCTGATGGCCGGGAGCGGAGACCAGAGCCACGACGTCACTGTGGACCTGGCCCGCGGTCACGAGGGTGTCCGCCCTGAGGCCGAGGGCCCGGAAAAGCCGCCGCCGGTTCTCGGTGACATCAACGGGGCTATCCCCCACATGATAACCGACGTTCATGGCCCCCCAGGGCGGCTTGCTCACCCCGCCCAGACGGGTCGAGAAGGCGGCCAAAGCGCCGGGCAGAGCCCCCTCCAGGGGAGCGACGCGAACGACGGTCAGGCCTCCCTCCAGAAGACGAAGGGGGAAAAATGCCGGCGACGGATTGTCCAGATCGGAGGGCCTCTCGTTCACGCCCCATCCCCCCCGCCGTGAATCCCGGCCACCTGCATAAATCCAGAGGTCGATGAACAGAGCATATCAGAAAGGAAGCGGAAGAGGCGATGCTGGTTCTCGGCGGAAGCGTGGCCTAGAACGATCCGGCCAGAACAGCCGCGGCCAGACCCATGAGAAGGATGAGGAGACCCGCGGCCACTTCCCCGTACTTCTCCAGGAAGTCCAGCTTCACCGTGCTGAGGCCGAGGAGAGAAAGCCAGACGATGCCGACCATGACCCCGAGAGTGGTGATAACCCAAGCCAGGATGGCCAGGATGGACGAGGTCAGACCGTAGGCGGCTGCGGCCAAGAAGACCGGAATGGCCTCGGCGCACGGCCGCGCGCCCAGGAGCGCCCCTTGGAGAAGATGGCCGCGGTCGGAGGAGGCCGGTCGGCCGGGGCCAGGGTCGGGAGTAGGGCCGGGGCCGTGGGCGCCAGCATTGGAGGCGTGGCCGTGGACATGGCCCCGGCCTCTCCGGGCGGAGCGCAGGCCCCGGATAGACAGGAGCAGACCAAAGACGGCCAGGATGCCGGCCCCGGCGAACTCGGCCGCCGGACCGGCGCGCTTCAGGGCCTCGGTTCCCAGGAGAGCGACGAGAAGGCCAAGAGCGGCTGTCGAAACAAGGTGGGCCAGCCCGCCGGCCGCGGTGGCCCACAACGACCGGCGAAGGTCCCAGCGCCGGGCCCGGCTGAGAAGAACGAAAGGTATCCAGTGATCGGGCAGGAGGGCGTGAACCGCCCCGACCATGGCCGACCCGGCGACAACGATCACGATACCGGCGCTTCCCAGACCCTGGCCTGTCATGCTTCCTCCCGACAACACCGTCGCCCGGTCTTCCCTCAGGCCGGGGCGCCACATCTCAGCACTCACTGTACCCGCACGACCGGCACTTGAGACAGCCTTCCTCGTAGGCCAGGCTATGCATACCGCAACTCGGACATAGGTCGTAGCTTCGCCGGGCGGGACCGGTCACCCCATCAGCGGCGGCGGCCACGGGAGGGTCCTCACCCCTGACCCCTTCGGCGCCGGCAACCTCTCCATTGGGAGTGGCCCCGTCGCCGGAGTCTTCAACCCCGTCCCGGCCTGCCTCGCCGTTCTCAAACAGCATGATCTGCCCGGCCCGACGGACAACCCAGGGTGGAACCTCAACCCGACCGGTAAGGTAGTCGTCCAGAAAGCGGGCCACTGCGTCAGGGACGGACTTGACCCGGTTGGGCCCGAAACCGACACTCCGGTTGCCGCCGATGTCGGCCAGTTCGTCGGCGACCTCGCGGGGATCGATGCCGCACCGCAGAGCCAGGGAGATGAGACGGGCGATGCCCTCAGTGAAGGCGGCCAAGTCGCTGCCGGCCTTGCCCAACTGGGCGAACATCTCAAACGGCTGGCCGTCGGCCGTGTTGAGAGTGAGGTAGAGATTGCCGAGAGGCGTCGCCTTTCGGACGGTGACCCCGCTCAGGCCCTCGGGGCGTGGAATGGGCTTGACCTTGCCCCAGGCCCCCCGGTCCACGACGGACTTGCCGGAGACCAAAGGTGCCAAGCCAGGGGCCAAGCCGGGGGGAGCGCCAGGAGCCAAACCGGTGAAAGCATCGGAGGTACCACCAGCGTCGGCCTCGCTGGCCGCCCCGCCGCCCGTCCAGCCGCCGGCCTCGCTGGCCGCCCCGCCGCCCGTCCAGCCGCCGGCCACGCCACCCGCCGAGTCACTCGCCGAGTCACCCGCCGGCCTGAAAGCCTCGGTGTCGCTTCTGCCGTTACTACCGATATAGAGCACCTGATCCCGGCGGCTACCGTTGCGGTAGACGGTAACACCCTTGCAACCCAAGGCATAGGCCATCTCGTAGATGTCCCGGATGTCATCGACGGTGGCTTCATAAGGCAGGTTCACGGTCTTGGAGACAGCGTTGTCGGTGTGGGCCTGGAAGGCGGCCTGCATCTTGAGGTGCCAATCGGGAGCGATGTCCAGAGCCGTAACGAAGAGGCGACGGATCCTGTCCGGAACATCCTCCATCCCGGCCACCGTCCCGGCTTCGGCAATCCGGGCCATTAGCTCCTCGCTGTAGAACCCTTCCCGGCGGGCAGTCTCCTCGAAGCAGGGGTTGGTCTCCACGAGTTCCTTGCCGCCGAGAATACCCTTTCGGGTGAAGGCCAGCGAAAACAGCGGTTCAACGCCGCTCGACGCCCCGGCAACGATGCTGATGCTCCCCGTGGGAGCGATAGTCGTGGTCGTCGCGTTGCGGACCGGGGGCCGGTCGGGCCCGTCCAGAGCCGAACCGGCGAAGTTCGGGAAGGGACCGCGCGCCTTGGCCAGAGCCGCCGAAGCTTCCTTCGAGCGCCGGTCGATGAAGCCCATGACCTCGGAGGCCAGGGCAACGGCCTCCTCGGAGTCGTAGGGAACACCGAGCAGGATAAGAATATCCGCCCAGCCCATCACCCCGAGCCCAATCTTGCGGTTGGCCTTGGTCATGTCCTCGATTTCGGGCATCGGGTAGAGGTTGGCGTCGATGATGTTGTCGAGGTAGTGGACGGCCAGGTCCACCGCCGAGCCGAGACGGTCGTAGTCGAGCCTGCCGTGCGTGACCATGCGGACCAGATTGAGGGAGGCCAGATTGCACGACTCGTAGGGCAAGAGGGGCTGCTCGCCGCAGTTCGAGACGACAAAACCGTTGGCAATGAATGAGTGGGTGACCGGCTCCTGGAGGTCGAAGACAGGTCTCTCACCGGCCGGGGTGACAGAGGCCACCTTGTCGGTGAAGCTGCCGGCATAGAACCCCCGCTTGCGGTGCCGCAGGGTCGCGATCCGGTCGGCATACTTGTCACCCAGGAAGCCGATCAGGTCAAGGTAGCGCCCGAGGTCCTCCCGGCTCACTTGCAGTTCGAAGAGCACCCCGTCGGTCAAGTAGGATCTGTCCTCCCCGGCCACAGTCTTGTACCGGAAGGTCGGACGGGGCGCCCGGGAACGGTCGTAGATGCGGCTCTTTATCCCCAAGGCCAGGAGGAGTCGCTGGACATCACCAAGCAGCGGGAGAGACTTGCTCGTGAGCCGGACATAGGCCGTCCCGTTCCCCGTCACGGCGAGCGTGCCGTCGGCGGTGAACAAGGCTTGCAGGAAACCCAGCATGGCATCCTCGGAAGCCGCGAAGAGCGCTTCCGGAACCCGCTTTCCCGCTGCCCGGCAGGCGACGACCCCGAGCCGCCGGAAGAAATCCACAAAGGGGCGACTATGGAAGGAGAGGTGGAAGACACCGTTCAAGCGTTTCACCGGACGGACCTCGCGACCGTACCATTGAGCGAGCACCGGCGCCAAGTGGCGCATCGGTTCCTGGTCTCCGGCTGAGAAGGTGAAGCCGACCCGGCAGTCCGGCCTTTCCTCGCGGAGCCAACCGTCGCCGACGAGCCACCCCAGAACCAGTCCAAGCTCACGACTCCAGTTGGATGGCAGGCTGTGCCGGCAGGTCCGGTCCGCCGGCCGCCTGACCTCTCTCTCAGGGTCGAAGGGGAGGCCGGCGGTCGCCGGAAAGCCACTCTTCCCCGATTGCAGCAGCACTGAATGGTATCGAGGCTTCAGGTTGCCCGCCGGCACCCAGCCTTGCGTGGTCATGATCTTGTGGTCCGGCGTCACCTCAAGGGTGTAGCCGCCCTCAGTCGTCACCCGCACCACGGGCCTGACCCCGCTGGCGAAGGCCCCGGCCAGGGGATAGATGGTGACGCCATCTTCACAGGCCGCCACCCCGCTCGCCGCTCCCGTCGTGCCGTTTCCCCACCGGGTCAGGGCGGTAACCCTATCGTCAGTGACCACGCCGACCTGAGCGGTGGTCGCCGTCTCCACAAGACGATCCAGGCGGACGAGCCCGGCGGAGGTCGAGACCAGGGCGTCGCCGGTGATACACGGATTAGTGCTCTCGATGGCGCCGATCTGCGGTGTGGGGTTACTGGCGTTGACGCGGTCAATGAAGATCACCCCGGGCTCACCGTTGGCCCAGGCCAGCTTGGCGATGAGGTCGAAGACCGCGCGGGCCCGGAGCTTGCCGCTGGGCCGACCGGAACGTGGGTTCGTGAGCTCGTACTCCCTGTCCTCGCCAACGGCGGCCATAAAGGAGTCGGTCAGGGCGACGGAGATGTTGAAGTTAGTGATGGCGTCGCTCTTGGTCTTGCAATTGATGAACTCTAGAATATCGGGGTGGTCGCAGCGGAGGATGCCCATGTTGGCGCCGCGGCGGGTCCCGCCCTGCTTGATGGCGTTGGTGGCGGAGTCGAAGACCTGCATGAAGGAGACCGGGCCGCTGGCCACGCCGCCGGTGGACTTGACGATGTCGTCCTTGGGGCGGAGGCGGGAGAAGGAAAAGCCGGTGTTATGAATGACGGCCAGGTTCGCCTCGCCGGCGAGGTAGTTGTTGTGACCTTCCACGGTGAAGTCGTAGAAGGTTGTCGGTTCCGCCGCCGGAGTGACTCCGGAGACGGTAGTCCAGCCCTGGGCCAGCCTCTCAAGAAGGTCGAGACGCGGCCGGTACTCGGCCGGGAGAACCCCGCGCAGGGCCCCAACGAGACGAAGCAGCTTCCACTCGCCCAGACCCTTCATCCACTTGGCCCGGTGGAGCCACATCCGTTCGCCGCCCACAGATACCGGGCTTCGATGGATGCCGGATGTCCGCGTCTCGACCCCGGCCGCTATGAGGAGGTCCTCAATGTCGTCAAATCGTAGCGGCAAACGCCGGTGTGTATTATGTTTCGCCGGCTCACGCAGCGCCTCCAGACGCTGGCGCTTCAGGGGGTCATGGATCCAGGGAAGGACCATCGTAGCGAGTTCGTGAGTCTTGGTCGCGACCGAGAGCTTCACGTCGTAGAGGGTTTTCTTGGCCCGACCCCTCGGTAGCTTGACCCGGAGGGCGGGGCCGAACCCGAGCAAGCTCGCCAGAGCCTGGAGCCGGCGGGCGAGATCGGGACAGACGGTGGAGACGACCACCCGGCGGCGCGACAGGCTTACGTAGCCATCGGAATCGATTAGCCCGGCCAGAAAGGCCGAGATAACGGAGAGGGGCGACTTGGTTAGCTCGGCCAGGACGGCGGTCACTCCGCACTTGGCCAGAGTGGACGCGGCGAAGCCCAGGGGCTCCCGCCCCAGGAAGAAACCGGCCAGCCACCCCAATTCCTCGTCGAGACGCAGGCCCCCGACCTCGCGGTACTCCGCGAAGGGCCAGTTGTCCCTGACGGAGGCATTGGGCTGAAGCAGGATGTCTCCAGGCTTGAGGTGGTCGGCCCGCCGTTCTTCGACCTCCCGGCGGGCAAAGACCATAAACGGGTGCCAGTTGCTTGTGGTCACCCGGGTACCATCTTCACACAAGACCGTAACCTGGTCTTTGGCCGACACGTCCCAGCGCCAGAGATGACTGACCGGCCTGGGCGCGAAACCGCCGCCGGCCGGGTCGAGAGACAGAGTGCGGATGCCCAGGGATCGCACGTCCATGACTCGATAGCGCTCCCCGCTGACTTCGGTCACACCGCTCCGCCGGACACGATCGTAGAGGGTGGCGATCTCCTCAAGACCGCAGAAGGTCGTGTGAACTAGGGCTTCCCCGGCGACACAGCCGCCTCCTGACTGGTGGATCAGGGCCGTGTGCTTCAGGGAATCGAAAATGCCTTCCAGGGAATCGTTGACCGGGAGGACGAAACAGGCCGAAAGCTGCTGGAGCTCGCGGCCGGCATTCATGAGGGTCGGGGAATTGAAGAGAAGCTCCAGGCGGGCCATGGCCTCGTAGATCTCGTCCTCAAGCTTCTCGAACTCCGGACGGCGGGCCTTGAGCCTCTCGATCACACCGGCAAAGGAAAGACGCATGTGACCGCGTTTGGCCAGGCCGTCGTAAGCCGCGGCCAGGGTCGAGAGGTCGAAACGCGTGTAGGGCGGGAAGGGGCTACCCGGCCGAGTGGTGGAGGGTCCACCTCCGGTTCGAGGGTCGGGCCGGCGCCCGGCCGCGTCATAGACCTCCGGATCATAGAGGATGTCGATGAGGACCAGGTTGCGGGCCACTCGGCGAAACATGGCGGCGGGATCTTCGACGACCTTACCGTTTTCGTCCTTGCCCAGGTAGCGATTCTTGAGGACCACCAGGGCGTTCTCGGTTAACTGGGGCCTTATCATCATTACCGACCCTCTTTCTCCTCCGACCCGAAGAGCGACTGCTGGCGGCTATTGTCTGCAGAGAGGTTCCGGGCGCCACGAAGGCGCTCCACCTCGCGTCCGAACTCCTCCAGATCCGTGAACTGCCGGTAGACGGAGGCGAAGCGGACGTAGGCCACCTCGTCGAGGGCCTTGAGCTTATCCATGACCAGTTCCCCAATGGTTCGAGACGGGATTTCGTCGTGTCCGCGTCGCCGTATCTCCCGTTCAACCTGGGAAGCAAGGTCCTGGATTTGGTTCATGGTCACGGGCCGTCGCTCGCAGGCGCGGACCAGACCTCGAATGATCTTCTGGGTGTCGAAAGCTTCCCGACGGCGATCCTTCTTGACCACAACCAACGGGGGTTCCTCGACCCTTTCATAGGTGGTGAAGCGGGACCCGCAAGCCTCACACTCGCGCCGGCGTCGGATGGTTCGTTGCTCCTGGACCGGGCGGGAATCGAGAACCCGGCTGTCGGGACGCCCGCAGGCGGGGCAACGCATACGGGCCACCTCCCGGGAAGAAGGAACACGAACAGATAGAGCACGAACAAATGTTCCTCACGACATGTAGGGCGCTTCTCCATTATACCCGGACTATATCCTGTGGTCTACGCCCAGGAGACAAGAATCGGGGACGGATGCGGGGGTAGGGATGGGTAGGAATGTGCAGGTAAGTGAGGGACCCAACGGTGGCCGGGGCCGGGGCTACCCTACTGCCCCGGCAGGTCGACCAGAATCACGTCGGCGCCGATCTTGCGGACCCGGTCCCAGGGAACGACGTACTCCGACTCCCGACCGAAGATCCCGAGGAATCTGCCCGGCCCGGGCACGATGAAGGACAGAATCCGACCGGTTTCGAGATCTAGCTCGAAATCGCTGATCAGCCCGAGGCGGGCGCCGTCGGACAGGTTGACCACGTCGCGGAGACGGAGGTCGGAGGCCCGGGTCAAGGGAGGTCACCTCGGGATAGTATATGGGGCCCGAGTGAAGCCTAGCGCCACTGCCCGTGCAGCACACTGGCCAGCCCGGCGACGGAGCGGCGCTGAGAGAGTCTCCGCAGCTACGAGCCAGGACCTACTGCGAGGGAGCTAGCCCGGTCGTCTGGGTCTCATCGACCACCAAGTCGTCAACCAGCACGCAGGCCCGCCATGCTGAGAGATTGCCTGGGTCGAAGTCTGCGGGAATGCGGACCCGAACGGCAATGTTCGTCGACGTGGGAGACTCCTGAGGCGCGACCTCGTGCTTTGGCAGCTCGGTCCACCGGTCGGTGTCGTAGATCTGCCACCCTTTGCGCCAAGTCCACGGACTCCCGCGTCGCGATCTGTCCCTTTCTCCGATGAGACAAATGGCATTTCGGATCACTGCACCGTCGCGAACAGAGGTCAGTTCTACTCTGTACTGGATTGGGATTGAAGATCCCTCCACCCGCTCTAAACGGTCACCGTACAGGCGAAAGATCACGCTGGCGTCATACCCTTCGAATGCATCGCCCTCGAAAACCGGAACGAAGGCGATCTCGACAATCCGGAGATCTCTCCCTGTGGCAAGCGCGTCTCCCTCGGGGTCGCTGACTCGGAAGCTATCTGCGACATGATAGTGGGACTCGGTGGTCTGCTGTTCGCCTCCCGGAGCTGTAACCGTAAGTGATACTGGGTAGGTACCAGGGTCCCAAAGGCACAAGTCAGGAGCAGCCTGAACTCCATCGATTTTCCAAGCGCACTCAAGGTCTCGTCCGCACACGGGAGCAACGAGGTGGACGCGCCATCCCACAGGGACGTAGAAGTCCCGAAGATCGCCTAGCCGGACCGGTGTCAGGTCGTGCGTGATGGGAACGGTGGGACTCGGCGCAGGGGTAACCTTCTCAAGCATGTCGAGCTTGATCGGGTCCTTGTACCAGTCCCCAGGCACATCAAGATCTTTTTTCGTCCACGGGCTGTAGCCCTCAGCCACCAACTCCACATCGTAGCATCCCCGTCGAAGGCGCAGCTGACATGGCGTTCTCTCCGTGAAGATGACCTCGCCACCGGCCCTGACCGTAACGGCCGCATTCGCTGGTTCGCTCCGCAGGTCTACGGTGGGAACAAGCCAACCGTTCGCTGTTGGGGCGGAGAATAGTGCGAGGAACCAGATGGCACCCAGCACTACGATCACCAAGCGAAACATCCGTGGGACCTTGATGTAATCCGACGGTGAGACGAAGCCCCTCAGCCCCAGCCCCAGCACCCCCACGCGTGCATAGTGAAAGCGGGGAGTCAACCAGTGGCGACCACACTAGCGACCGCTGGTTGACAAGCACGACCGCACAATCTCTAGAAGATTGGTCGCGGCAGGCTGATCGCTCGGATCCACCCCGAGTTTGGCGAGCTGATCGCCAGAGACACCTGACTTCCGAAAGATGTCGCGGTTCCCGTGAACATAATCCGACACTGCCGGAAGCAGCACACGAAGGCCTTCCATACCTAAGAGGCATCGAAAGCTATCAGCCGGCCTTAGGAGTCTGGTAACGTGGATGGCATTGCTCAGTCGCTTTGCGTGTCTCAGGGTAGAAACGAGCCGCCCCAGACACGCCTCCCACACGGCCTGTGCCTGCGTACGCTCTTCGGTCGTCAGAGGCTTCTCCAACGCCTTGCCGAGAAACTCTATGAAGAGCTTCTGCATGACCCCGGCCTCGGGCGGGGGAAGGTCTATCGGGACATTCACTATACGGTCGAGATACTCGGTGCCCCGGCCAGGGAAGAACTCCTCCAACGCGGTTACCACGGCCTCCCGGTAGTACATCAGGACATAGTAGATGCTCGGCAAGTCGGCGACTGTCTTCAGTAACCAGAAGAGATCCCTGATCTCCTGCCTGGCTAGGCGGTCAATGTCGTCAAGGAAGACCACAATCCGTAGTGAGCCCGCTCGGTCCCTAAGAACCCGTTCCAAGGTCTTCTTGGCCTGCCAGGCACCGGGCGTTGGCCTGGAAGGCTTCCGGATCGACGGATCCCACTTGGTGAGTAGGGCCAAGCCGAGATCCCACAGGGCCGTGGCTCCTTCGTGAAAGACATCCTCTGGTGTCCTCAGGCCAACTTCGATCTCGTTCACAAGACTACGGACAAGCAGGTCCTTTCCCGAATGGAACCAGGGGTTGAACTCCAGCTTGCGCACCTTCAACTCCGCGTTCCCTGCCTCGTCTAGTCGATTGGCAACGAGTTGAGCGATGCTAGTCTTCCCGCTTCCCCAGGACCCGCTAATCCCCACAACGAGGGACTTCGGGTTCTTCGGATCGGTCAGCAGACTCGCCACTACGTCGGCCAGGCCGCCTATCCCCAGCCTGTCCCCGTCCTTGTCTTGAAGAGGCTCGTCGCTCACTATCATCCTGCACCAACCTCCATGTCCGGAGTCTGAATTGACATTCTGCCAACATGCGACAATTCCTCCGCATATCCCCACTATGATGCGCTGCCTTGGCGAGGGCCGTAAAGGTTGGAATGGGTGGTGGCAGGATGTCCCACAACAAGATGGAATCTCCCTTGCACAGACAATCGACCTACAGCCTTCGACAAGGGAGAACGTCCCGGGACATGCTCTATACAACCATCTGGGCACTTGCAGTCGGGCTATGGTGCCTGACTTGGCTCCTGTTGCTGATAGGCACCTTGACCCTGTGGTCCAGGTACGCGATGACGCAGCTAAAGCGGTACTCCTGGGGGCTGGTCCCGGGCGTGATCCTTCTGTGCCTCCGACCGCGGCCTGAGTGGCCGGACCCGTGGGGCTGGTTGGCCCAGAGCCCATCGGGCTGGTTCTTCTGGGCTGCGGTTGCTTTGGTGGTTGCCGGCATGGTCGGCCCGTTCATCCCGCTCTGCCATGTGATCTCTCACCTGAGACGAATACTTGGGGAATGGCTGAGACGCTTGAGCGTATCGGACCAAGTGGCCGCCGGTACCGATACCGTTAGTTGGCTGAAGATCGGTCGCCACGACGCCCGTTCGCTCCTTACCGGTGCTGAAGCGCAGTACATCGGCTCGCACTCAGCCTGCATGTTCAAGGTTACCGGGTTGGACGTGGAGCCGTACCATGCCCGGGTGGTCTGTGAGGCCGGCAAGGGTCAGGTTCTCTACTGGGTGCGAAGGAAAGGGCGTGATGCCGGCTTCACCGCGGTCTATGTCAACGGTCGCTCCATCCAGGAGCATGTTCTGAAGTCGGGAGACAAGATCGCGGTAGGGCAGGCCGACGAGATTCTCTTTGGGACCGGGCCGAAGCCGCAGCGACATAAAGGACGACGATGACCTGCCCCTTCCTTCGCCGGTCTCGCCTAGGCTCGGACACGCTAGGGGCGTACCGCCGCATCCTCGCCCGGTACCGCGTAGAACCTTAGACCCGCCGGAACCGCGTGTCCACTGGCCTCTTCGGTGACCAGCACCTGCATCCGCCCGTCCGCGGTGAGGGTCAGGGCCAGACTCGCCCGCCTGCCAGTGAACCTCGATTCCTCGCTCTCAGTGCCCGCGGCCACAGGTTCAGCGGGCTGCCCGGCGGGACTCTTCGGCGAGCCTGGCACCTCCACGCGAACCTCTGCGAACGGCCTGAACGCGACCCCACCGCCGGCCGGCTGGCCAACTACACCGGGTGCCTCCAGCAGCCTGAGGATCGCCCGTGACTCACCGGGCTCTCCTAGGGATATCTTCTCGCAAACCGCCCGGCAGGGCAGGGACGACCCCGCCCGGACGAGAACGACCGGCTCACCCGCGCTCCGCCCGACGGCGATGGTCCAGGGGGCCACGTTCGCGGTCCTCAGGGCCCCGGTAGCCTCGTCCGTGCCTTCGTCTCCGCTGACCAGGGCCCAACCCCAGAGAGCGGCCCCTAGGGCAACGGATTCGGCGGGCATCGGCGCGACAACCTCGGCGCCCGGCAGGGCTGTCTTGAGAGCTCTCTGGATGAAAGCCAAGCGGACCAGCCCGCCGGCCGGTACAATGACGGGGAGACGTGTCTCCTGCTTCCCGCTTCCGGCGCGGGGCCCCCAGTTGAACCACAGTTGCGGGAGAGTCTCACGCAGGCACCGGGCGATGTCCTCCCCGAGCCGTTCGACCTGAGAGCGGGAAAGGAGGGAGGCAAACGTCCGCCCACCATGGTAGAGCACGACCGGCAAGGACTCCTCTTCGCTCAGGCGAACCATGGCCGCCCCAGCCATCTGCCGGACATGCCCAAGAACGCTCGGCTCCTGGACGGGCCAACCGGGTATCCGCCTGTACTCTTCCACCAGGTACTGGGCTAGCCGGTGTTCGATCTCCTCGCCACCGAGGCGAGCTCCGGTCACGGCCATCTCCCTGTAGTGGTGACCGTCTGTCTGCACCAGAGTCATGCCCGTGAAGCCCCCGCCTACGTCTACCGTAAGGAAGTGGCGCCGTGCGTCGTGACGACGCTTGCCCTTGGCCGTCGCGCAGTGGGCCAAGGTCACAGCCAGACCCTCATCAATGAGACCTAGGACGTCAAGACCGGCCTCGGCGGCGGCCCGGGCCATCATCTCCCGCTCTCCCGGTCCGAAGACAGGCGGCACGCCGATGACACATCTCGCCACCGGAAGCCCAAGAGCCTGGCCGGCCGTCTCCCTAGCCAACCTAAGAACCGCCGTCACCGCCCGCAGTGGCGAGACGTCTTGGGCGCTCGCCTCCGGATCGGTTCCGCCCGCGCCCACTCTGAAGAGTACGCTCCCACTGGGTTCAGTCTCGCACCGAGGCCCTCCCCAATCGGAGCGGGCCAGAACGGGGGCTCCGGTACCCCCGTCCCCCTCTCCCCCCCTCAGGAGTCGCTTGGCCCCGTGGATCACCCAGCCCGGCTCCACGACCACAAGTCGCCGGGCTTCCTCACCCGCGAGGCAAACCCCCATGGGATCCACGCTGACCACGCTGGGGAATGCCGCGGGGACTTGGCCCGCGAAGAGAAGGCGGGGAACCACGCGCTTTCCTCGCGACTCAGCCACCGCCACCCTGCAGAAGCTCGTCCCGAAGTCAATGCCGAGTACCGGCTCCGCCATCTCGGATCTCTCCCTCAAGACACAGGCTCGATTCTGTCACGGTCTCTCGGTCCTAGGACGTTCGCTCGCCTTCAGTGGCTCGCTTCAGGTCCGCCGCCGACATCCCGCCCGCGTAGCGCAGCACGGCTTCGACCTCCGAACCACCCTTGGTCTCGGTTGCCCTGACCCGCAGGGTGTTGTCCATGTTGATCGTGAAGGCAATCGATATCTCGGGCTGACCGGCTGGCAGCCTCGGAATGTTTCTTAGGATGACCTGGCCGATCTTGGTGTTGGCGGCGCACATCTCGTGCTCGCCCTGGTAGACCTCAATGGGAACTTCGGTCTGGAAAGGCTCGATAGTGGTATAACAGTCGCGGGTTCGAGTCGCCGGCAGCGTGGCGCCCTTGGGTACGATTTCGCTGAAGCGATCATTGTAGAGTCGCACGCCGAGGGGTTGGCTGGTGACTTCCACGATCTGCAGGCCACCAGACACCGGTCTGGGCACGGCCGGAGGCTGCGAGGCATCGGCCCGCGGTGACTCGTCCTCCGGGTGCGCCCCGCCGGTGGCAAGGCAGTGTCCCAGGATTGCCGCCCCAAGGGCCACCGCCTGGTCGGGGTTGACCGCCCTGGACGGAGCCCGGCCAAAGAGTTCCTCAACAGCCCTGGCCACGGCTGGCATGCGGGTCTGACCGCCGACGAGAAGGATGGTGTCTATCTGGTCCGTGGTCATGCCGGCGTCGGCCAAGGCGCGCTTTCCGCACTCGCGGCAGCGCCGGATAAGACCCTCTGTCATCTCCTCCAGCCGAGCCCGCCCGAGCTTGGCCGTCAGGTTGATGGGTTGACCACTCTGTCCAACAACAAGGAAAGGAAGGTTGATCGTCGTCTCTGATCGAGTCCCAGAAAGCTCGATCTTCGCTGCCTCGGCCGCGTCCCGAAGTCTTTGTAGAGCTTGCGGGTTTCCCTCGACGGCCTGACCCGTGCTCTGCCGCAGCTCCCGCTTCAGCCAGTCCAGGACTGCGGCGTCGAAATCATCTCCGCCAAGATGGGTGTCTCCGGTGATGGTCTGGCTCATGTAGCGTTCGCCTATCCTGCGGAGTATCGTCACATCCAGGGTGCCGCCCCCCAGGTCAAACACGAGGAGGGTCTCGCGCTCACGAGTCTGGCCCCGGCCGTAGGCCAGGGCTGCCGCTGTGGGCTCACTGATGAGACGGACCTCACCCGTGAAGCCCGCGATCGTGGCTGCGTTCAGGGTGGCCGCGCGTTGTTTGGCGTTGAAGTAGGCCGGCACGGTAATAACCGCTCGCCTGAGCTTGGTCCCCAGGGTGGCCTCAGCGTCTTCCTTGAGTCTTCTCAGAACCTTGGCCGAGATCTGCTCAGCCCCCAGGACCTCCTTGCCGTCGCGTCCACGCTCGATATCGATTCTGACCGAGTCATCCTGGCCCGGGACCAACTTGTAGGGCATACGTCGCGCGTCCTCAGCTACGGTTGGCTCGGAGAAGTTGCGACCGATGAACCGCTTCACAGAGAAAACGGTGTTGCTCGGGTTCAGCACGGCCTGGCTCTTGGCTTCCTGGCCCACGAGCCAGTGGCCATGATCATCCAGGGCAACCACGGATGGAGTTGTAGCCTGGCCCATGGCGTTGTACAAGACCTCCGCGCGGTACTCGCCACTCGATGCCGGCCTCATTACCGCCATGCACGAGTTGGTCGTGCCAAGATCGATGCCCAGGACGTACTCCGGCACTTCCCGGTCCCCCCAGCCCAGTGCATCAGCCTAGACTCGTCCGCGCATGGCCTCTCGGTAAGCCTGGTCCAGGCGACTGACGGCCTTCAGACCCACATCGCGCTCGATGTCGCCGTGAAGATCCGGGTGCCACAAACCGACTGAGCGCTCGTAGGCCACCCGGATTTCGGCTTCAGTCGCGTTGGAGACCACCCCGAGAATCTCGAACGGATCCGAGGCTGTCAGAACCTCCGGTCGCCGCTCGGGTCGGCTTGGATCGGCCGACCGGGACCCACCCCGAGCTACCTGCGCCTCCGCCAAAGCCTGGTTGAGGAGCTTCATCTGCTCTTCGGCCCAGGCCTCAAGGCCCGGATTGGCGTCGGGATGGTACAGCTTCGCCTTGGCCCGGTAGGCGGCCTTGACCTGGATCCAAGAGGCACGCTCGCTGACGCCTAAGACCCTATAGGGATCCAGTCGCTCGCCCAGGGACCATCACTCCCGATCAGTCGTGCGAGGTCCGGCGGGCGGTCCCTCCGGCTCGCCGCGGACCGGCCGGCAGCCCGACTGGTCGACGGCAGGGGGGCGGGATGGTCGCCCGACCCTTACCTCAACTGGCCGGATCACTCTCCCTCCGGCGCTGTACCCCGGCTGCACCTCACCCAGAACCACGGGCGGCTCGCCCTCCGGTTCGCCCTCCACGGCCACGGCCCGGTGGACCGCCGGGTCGAAGGGCTCTCCCGGAGAGGCCCGGACTGCCTCAACGCCGGAGGCTCGGACAAGAGCCTCGAGGTTGTCGTAGATCAAGCGGATTCCTTCACCCCACTCGTCCGCCTCGGCGGGCGCCGTGGTCCAGGCCCGCCGCAGATCGTCCAAGACCCCGAGACACCCCCTGACTACCAAGGACTCGCGAAGAGTCCGCTCAGAGACTAGGCCATCCCGCAGGTCGCGAATCTCCTGGGCCGTACCCTCTAGGCGACTGGCGATCAAGACCAGCCTCGTCTCGACCTCGCCAAGGACCCGGCAGGCCTCCCGCGCCGCCTCCGCCAATCTCTCAGCGATGGCGGCGAACTCGGCCCGAAGAAGCCTCTGCTGCTCGAGAGCAGTCACAACCTCCGCCAGACCCTGAGTGAGAGACGAGTCGCCCTCCACTGCCAGCCTCTCTCCTTTGTGCTACGCCGCCGCCCGCCACGTGGCCTTGATGCAGTCGTAGGCCGCGTTGAAGCGGGCCATTGTCTCTACGCTCTTCTGAGTGCCGGTGTCGGTATTGTACAGGCAGTGGGCGTTCCAGTAGGCGTCCTCGACCTTGTCGGCGGAAGCGCCCGGCTCCAAGCCGAACAGGCGATAGGCAGAGTCGACCGCACCAGGCTCGCCCGGCCGCGGACCCGACTCGGTATCGGTCTCCGGGAACGCCTCCGGAACGTTCGACCAGTCTTCGCTCCAGGTCGAACCTGCCTGGGCGGTCTCGGGTTCTCCGTCGCCCCCCGCACTGCCCGTATCGCCCGGCTCGGCCCAGGCCTGGTCGTCGCCGTCCTCTGTCTCACGACCCCCAGGCTTCCCCGCCCAGGCCCCCTCCGCCCACGATGCCTTTGCCCCGGAGCTCGGCGATTCGCGGCCGGAGAAGACCAGACGAGTGTGATAGACGTTCGGATCAGCGGTCTTGGCGTAGGCAGCCTCAAAGTCGGCGTAGGCTCTCAGGTTCTCAAGGCGAAGATCGTGTCTGAAGGAAAGGCCGATGATACGGAACCGTAGTCCGGTTCCGATCTCGTAGAGCTGACCCCGTTGGCGGTGGAGCTTGTCGATGGCCACACGCAGGCGCGTCCACTCAGGCGTGGGAAGACCGATCACTTGGGAGGGCTTCGTCGCGAGCGGACCGTGGCTGGAACGGGGCTGCATGCGTCGCAGGAAACGAGCGGCCAACTCCTGGCCGGCAATCTCATCCGCTTCGGACTGGGGTCGGCTACCACCCTCAAGAAGCCTATCGACGAACAGGGTCTCGGCGTCAGGCAGACCGCAGTCGCGGAATCGCGCCCGGCAAAACATCAGCAGTTTCTCATCGCGCTCCGCGCTCGCCTCAGAGAGCCAGTTCGCGAGTCCGTCGGGTGGAGAGAAGACCTCCATGGCCAGGGCCCGCAAGGCGGCGTTTTCACCGAGTTGGATCGCTCCGCTTGCCCTGTCGTAGAGATCGCTCTCCATCGCCTCAGTGACCAGCGAGTCCCGACCCGGGAAGTCGAGAAAGCCCGGCGCACCATCAGTCGATGGCGTATTGACCACCGAGGGCGTCCGTCTCCTCAGCCTCGCGGCCAGTCCCTCGACGTCTCGCTTCAAGTTCCCGATGAGACGCTCAACATCCAGGGCTCCGGACTTCACTCCACGCAGCAGCGATGCCACAGCCTCCAGGAGGTGGTGACGGGTCACCAGGCTCAGATACTTCCGAACCTCGGCCACGTGGCGCTGGGCAACGCGGGTGCACCAGAGGGCGAGGAGAAGGTAGATTGCGGCCCAGAGGATATACCATACGCCTGACGTGGTCATCCGGAAAACCGTGTCTGGCATGTCGATTTTGAGAACCCACCTGCAGATGGTGTCGATGGCCAGCAGGACAATTCCCGCTACTGCAAACCATCCGCTTGCGTGCCAGAGGGGTCGAATCTGGGCCTCGCAGCAAAGAGCCCAGACCTTGCGGGCCGGGAGAACGGAGAAGAGGCGTTCGGCGGCGGTCTGTACCCGCGCGCAGTCGGCGCGAATTCCAGTCTCAAGACCGAGAAGCCTTGCTCTGGTCTCGGCCAGGAAGGCCAACACGCGGTCGAAGGCGCCCAGGGGGTTGCGGCCAGCCACACTGAGGGCCTCCGCATGGAGCTTGCGCCCCACTTCGGCCACCCGCGTCTCGACCCTTATCGCCAGATCGTGCGTATTGGCGGGCAGATCCTGTTTCTCCATGCTCTCGCGGCGCCGCCAGGCCTCGGCGATGTCACCCCGCTTCTTCCAGTTCAGGGCCTCGTCCTCCGCTAGCGGGCGATCCATCGGTCTGCCGGGCTGCATGGCCGCGAGCTCCGTCGCCAAGGTCATCGGGCTGAGTTTGGCCAGGCTAATGAAGGCTTCGGCCTGATCAAGCCCGGCTTCCCCTGGATCGTCGAGAAGCGTAGCGCCCACCAGTCTCACAGCCAGGCGGCGCGCACAGCGCTCGATGACACCGCCGACAGGGACCACGTAGTCAGCCAGCCCGAGGCTGGAAAAGGCGGGTCGGGCGTAACCTTCCGGCAAGCCCTCAAGGTAGCCGGCTACCTCGGCTGTCTCCAGGCCGGTGCTTCGCCGCGGGGTCACCAGTCCGGCTTGCCTCAGGCCCTCCACTACCGGGGGCAGTGCCATGTAGGCCAGCCATTCGGCCACCAGACGGCACATATGTGCGCCTGTCGTGGGAGCTGAGGCGCCCTCACCCTCTTGCGCCGGTTCAACAAGATAGCATCCAAGACTGAAGACGTGCTGCTCACCTTCCGCGGGGTCCCGCTGCAAATCCTGTGTCACCGGCGCCGGCCAGCCGGCACCCTCCGCCTGGACGACCTCCCTGAGGGTAGCGGCGACTTGAGCCTTCTCGCCCAAGTCAAGTCCAGGCGGCACGATCATCATAGCGCATTGACTCAGGAGCTCGCGCCGCCCTTCGCTGTGGGCCATCCGTCGAACCAGCCCGGCTACGGCAAGAAGGAGACCGGCGCCCTGCGGCTCGGCCACGGAGCAGACAACGTAGTAACGGCAGGTTGTCCCGCCTCCGAGGCCGAGCCCATCCGTAAGGTTTCGCAGACGGCCGAGCATCTCGCTCTCACGACTGATGGCCGCCAGCCACGCCTGGGCCGCATAGCTAGGGCTGCCCCGGGACCCGCCATCCACCGTCACCGCGGGATCGAGGCCGGCGGTCGGCCAGTCCGGGGACTGGCCGACGATCTCCAGCTCCAGGTGCTCGCCCGGCGGCAGCTCCGTCCGAGGGCTGAAATCGATAGCCAGGAAACGAACGTCCCGGTCCCAGAGCGCCTCGCTATCCCGCCCACCCTCCTCGGCGAGAGCCCTCAGCGCCCGTTTGAGCTGGATCAGAACATCGTAGCCAAAGGCACCCAAGCCGATGAAGACGACTTTCTCGCTCAGTGGTCCACTGGACACAGCCTGTCACCCCATCCCGGCCGCGGCCGTTCTAGCCGGCCGCTGTGTCGGCCTTGCCGGACTTGGTCTTCCTTGGCGCCGGTGTCGCGGCTTTCCCGGGTGGCGTGGAGCCCTCCATCGGACAAAGGGAGTCCAGGAACAGCCGGAGCACCTCTCGTAGAGGGGCGGTCGGCACCTCCGCCGGCTGCTTGGCGATCTCGGCGTACTCGAGTCTAACGGCAGGCAGCGCGGTATCCATCGCTTCCTTCATGTGGGTCTCGGCCAGATCGGCCCAGAGCTTACGCCGGTTAGCCTCATTGTTCGGGCTGAGGAACTCAAGAATAGCAGACTGAAGGCCAAGACCCAGGGAGGCATTCTGACCGAGGCCGATGTCCAGCCAGTACTCGTGCCCCACACGCTCCGTCCTTCTGATCTGGATCTTGGCCTCCTGGCGATGGATGCGATGTGCGGCCACGCTGAGGAAGAAGAGTCGCAGGTTGCCCCAGCGGTCCGGGTCGCGCCAGAAGATGTTGTGGCTGACTTGCCCGAGGGTCCAAAGCCCCTTCATGGACACCATGCTCGCCTCGAGGGCGGTCGCTTCCTTTCGGAATTGGAGCACCTTTCCGAGGATACCGATGTCGGCCCTGAAGACTATCGCTGTCGTGGGGTCCTTGTCCTGGGTGCAGATTCGGCCCTGGCGGCCGTCGCTGAAAGCACTCTGCAGCCGGCTGTCCGCGGGGGCGACAACAACGGTGATGACAATCGGGTCGCCACCGCCGGCCTGTTGCTCGGTGAGGTTGTACTTGACAAAGGCCTCGGCCTCCTTGGCGCACGCGTTCGCGTAGCCGCCGGCATCCTCGGCAGACAGGATGTAGTCGTCCAGACGATGGGAGGCGAAGTGAGGCGTGAGGCGGCCGGCGAGGTACTCCACCCAGGCCCGCGCCGCCTCAAAGGGCTGCAGGGAGGTTCCAATGACCAGCGGTTTGCCCGCGGTCTTCTCCGTGGCGCAGCAAAGGTAGAGGTCGCCTTCCCGGAGTTCGAAGGTCATGGTCTTGAGGCAGTCGGCCAAAGCCTTCTCTCGAACCGAGACGTTCCTCGCCGTCTCGTAGTGCTTTCGTCCGTCAGCCGATACCCGGATGTCCGTTATGGGGGCCGCGTCCTGTTCTTTCCGGCACAGAGCGGCGACGGCCCGAGGGGTTTCACCCGGAAGCGTGGTGGAGAGAAAGCCTGCAAGGGAATTGGTGGCGTCGGAGATCTTCTTCAGCCTGGAACAACTGTCATCGAGAACCCTCTCCCGCATCTGGGCAGCAGCAAGATCGAGTCTTTGTCTTAGCCAGTCATCGCACTTCTTGGCGGCCATCTGGGCCGCCTGCCGCACCCCGTTAGGCGGACAGCCCCCCAGCTTGTCCAGTGCTTTCTGGAGCTCCAGTTCCATCCGCCCCACCGCGTCGCCGCGATCACGGGCGGCGGCCTGCCGGGCCTCCACAAGACTCTTGTCCGCCGACTCAATCACCCTCGCCAGCAGTTGGGAGAACCAAGCCAAACCTCGTCCCGCGGCGCGCATTTTCCCAAGCTCGTCGTTGAGTGCCGTCTGGATAGTCTCGGCCGAGCCGGCTAGGCGCCCGGTGGATAGTCTCAGGGCCTGATCCTGGGCCGCGATCATGGCTCGCTTGGCCTTGTCCAGAGTGTCGAGGCAGTACCTGCGTATGGCATCCGGCGGGGACTTCTGGCGCGCGAATTCGGCCACGCGCTCGGACACGGTCCCAATCCGGCCGCTCTTGACAGCGGGGGCTCGAAGGTCGACGGCCTTAGCCAACGCGGCGACAAAGTCGCCTCTGGCCAGACCCATATCCTGAACAATCCCCTCCGGCTCGATACCAAGATTCCGCCTCGCCTCGTGTACGGCGACCTCAGCCGGCGTCTCGGCGCCTCCCTGGAGAGCGGTCAGAACGTCCTGGGAGAGAACCGTCGCGGCCTCTGTGGTCATCTTCTGGATAGGAAGGACAATGCGGGCTAGCCCCAGGCTGCTGTAGTGGGGCATCGGAGGCGTGTCCGCCTCGGACCGGCCCGTCACAAGACGCCGGCGTAGGGTCGCCTTGGCGTTGTTCAGGGCTTCCACGAAGTTGTTGCCGATGAGGGCCCCGGACATGTGCACGAGCATGTCGGCCGCCGCTGGAAAGACTGTCTCTGTTCCCCCGAGAGTGCCGCCGTTGTTGCGCTGGTTGTCGATTAGAAAGACAGACTGGAAGATGGCGGCGTCGGTATCGAGGAGAAGGCCCTCCTGCGCGGCCGAGCGAAGAGGCCAATTCACATCGTTTGGATTGCAGGTTCGGGAAACCCGTTGGTCCTTCGGGTACATGAAGTAGTCCAGTTCGGCTAGAACAGCGCTGGCATTGCGCTTCAGGTCACTGTAGGTCGCGTCGTCTACGAGGCGACGGAAGACACCGGGCAAGACAAGAAGGGCCGACACGTCACACGAGCCGGCGGAGTAAGGAAGGCCGATGCTGCGAGCCAGGTAGGCCACGTCTAGAAGCATGCCGCTTCCCGTACCACCGCAGATGGAGCAGATCAGGAAGATACTAAGGGAGACCGAATCGCGGGCCCCCGTTGTCACCCTCTCAACAGCCGTCCGAAGGGGGACCGTTACCCCAGCGCTGGTCTCTTCCCAGAGGTAGGCGAGAAGTCCGACCTGACGATAGCGCTCCGTTCCCCTTAGGAAGTTGTTGTACTCAAGGGTCATCTCGCCGGGCGGAACGCGCTCCCCCACCCAGGCCGCCCCAGCGCCACCCTCCACTTTGTCGCGGATGGCCGTCAGAACCTGGCTCGGCAGTTGTCGTTCCGCCGGATGGCACACCTCGGTGGGGCTAAGAACGGACTGCAGATCTGGGCCCTTGGGTGGGTTGGGGTCTACGTCTATAACCAGGAAGCCCACCTTGGACGAGACTTCGCCGCCTCCGACGGCCTTGAGCCTGGCTTTCACCCGGGAGACAATTTCCTTGCCCGTTCCTCCGATGCCCACGTACAAGACCCGCGAGTCAGAGGTCCCTGGGCCCTCAAACCTCTTTTCCTGCTCAGTGTCCCTAGCCTCGTCGGCCAAGACTAATCCCTCCAGCGTTCCCCAGAGTGATCGCCCCAACGGGGGCGGCCCATCAGCGTTCCCGGATCTGCCGCCTCCGGCCCGCCCAGATGATCCACAGCAGAGCCACAAGATCCAGAGCGTAGAGTCCGGCCAGGACCTTGGCCGGAAGACCAGGCAATCCAACCAGACCGGGCAGAATCACAGTGGCCACCAGGGCCGTGCTTAGCAGAAGGGCGAGGATCGACAAGACATGCCCGGCCCAGCCTATGGGAGCGTGGTGTTCCGACGCGAGGCTCCTGTTCTCTACCGTGTAGTAGGCGCCCCCGGCTCCCGGAACACCCCGGGCCACATCCTCGGGCGCCAAGTCGTCCCTCTCGTCGCCGTCAACACGAATCCTGGCCCTCATGGTCACGCCGCCCCAGTTGAAACGGGTCAACATCTGTGGGCCCGCCTTGATGATCGTCCCCCCGCCAAGATTGAGGCGATGCACTTCCGGTCTCACTTGGGCGAAGCCTCCCGAGTCGGTAACAACGACTTCGCCGACCTTGGCCAGGCCGGGCCACAGGCAGAGGAACTGGAACAGAAGAAGCGGGACCAAAGCCAACCCGATCCAGAGAAGCGGAAGCCCGACACTCGCTGACTGCCTGACCGTATCCTCGTAGCGTAGGACCTCGGTCGACCCGGGAACGTGGTAGTAGCCGGCCAGGCTGACCGTCAGCGTGGCCTGGCCCTGGTTCGGGGATATGGCGGTCAGGAGGCTCCGAAACCAGCCCACAGAGCCCGCATCCGCATCTCCCACGGGGGATGGTAAGGCATTCGGTAATGTTACCCGTACCCAGTAGGCCCCTGTGGGTCGGCCGTCGGCGTCGAGTTCCGGGTTGAGAGGCTCTTTCTTCAAAATAATCCGTCGATGAGCGTCCCGGAGTTCGTAGGCGAAACCCGGCTCGGTGAGGAGTTCCGTGCCGCCCTGCACGGTCGCCCTGATGTACACCTTAGCTCCCTTGGAGAGGGAGAGGAGTGGAGGTTGGAGGGTCACGGTCGAGAAAATCGGCAGATCGTCCACGAAGACGAGCTTCGTGAAAGCCCGGACAACGCTGCCCGTGGCCCGGTTGACCGGCGCCACCTCGACTGTCCACCTGCCCTTGGCGACCGGGGCACTGATCAGGGTCTGTTCGAAGCTGGCCTCCGAATCCTGGGAGTCAATGACCCTGCTGATGTTCCCACCAAGGCCGGAGACGGTGGCCTTCAAGCTGAGGGAAGCGTCTCCCGCGACGGAGACAGGCGTGAGAGATCGTGGGTAGAGCAGTTCCACCCTCAGTTCCATGGGGCGCCGTGTAGACATGAGGGTTCGAGGCTCGCTCAAGACAAGCTCGGCCGGAATCCAATCGCACCAGACGTAGACATCCGATGCCCGCGCTCCGACTACGGCGAAGGACCACGGTCCGGCCAAGGGCTTCACTACGGACACGATCTGGTATGTGTCGGTCGAGGAGTCGTAGTCGACGGGGCCAAGCTTGAGTGGCTCCGTCCCAGCGGTGCCGTCGGGCTTGGCCGGCAGGATGTCGAGAGTTGCCCCCCTCGGCTTGAAGACCGTGAAGACAAGCCCCTCCAGGTAGTTGGGGACCACGATTTGATCCGTAGCCACCGTGGGATCACAGCGGGTCATCCCCAGGAGGGAGGCTCCGATCCCGCCGAAGGCCTGGAAATAGTCGGCGTTCGTGTCCACGCGGAAGACTCGCTGATCGCCGGCCGCTTCCCCGAGAACTCCGCGCCAGTAGCCGGCGTCACCGTAACCGGCGCCCATTGTCACCACGTAGCCTTCCGCGGGCTGGTCGAGATCGGATGACAGCCTGGAGAGCGCCTCACTAATGCGCGCGTAGTGGGCCGCCACCTGAGAAGCGGTCATGTTCCGGCGGGCGACGCCCGGCTCGGCCACACCGTCGGTGAAGAGAACGATGGCGTAGCGCTGACCGGGGGCCAGGCGATCATTCTCGCGGATGGTCTGGGCCGCCAGCTCTACGGCGCGGGCGAAGTCGGTCCACCCGCCGGACGGGGCTTCCTTCTCGGCCTCCTCAATCTTGAGCTTGATGAGGTCTTCAGACTGGATAACTCTCTTGGGCTCCAGCCAGAGGGTCGGAGAACTCTCGAAGGTCATGATGCCGGCCTCGTGGCTCTGGCCAGAGGCTACGCTATCGGCGCTGAGGAAGTCCACAAAGTACCTGGCCGCTTCCCAGCGCAGGCCGCCAGGATCCGACTCGGACATACTGCCGGAAGCATCCATGAGCAGAAGAACGGAGACGGGGCCTGATGGCTCCGCGAAATCGGATGTGACCGTTTCGGCAAGACCCGGGAGCGACCCCAGGACGAGGGTCATGAGGAGAACGGCCAGAGCCAGGCCCAAGCGGAGGGACGGGCGGGTCAGGGTCAGTCACTCCTTCTGACTCCACTTGCACGCGGTCGGCTGGAAAGAAGAAACCGCGCCGGAACTCAAAACGAACCGGCGGGCAGGTCGGGACTCAATCGCGAACAAGCGTCCGCGCGTCCCGCAGGGCTAGCAGGGCGAATGTGGAGGAAAGGACCTGTCCGCTGATCTCAGTTCGCCATAGTTCTGCTCCCCCTACCCAAATCCTCCTTGACCTGCCAGCATTCGCCCCATCATCTTCCATGTGTGACGACGTCTTCCTCAGGAGTGGCGCCCGCTGGGCCCGGCGGCCGCCGAGTCCGCGCTCTCGGTAGCCGGGGCTCCGTCCGTAAGGGTCTTGAGACGGAGACTCAGGACCTTGCGAAGTGCGACGGAGGGGACCTCATCCGGATCTTCGACGATCTTGAGGAAGCTGGAGGCGACCGGAAGCAGTTTCCCCATGACGGACCCCAGTCCCGTCGGGGCCGAAAGCTCCCGCTTCAGCCTCTCCCGGTGCTCCGCACAGGCCGCAGAGGTCGGTTCCACGAACGTAAGAACAGAAGCTTGCAGGCCCTGTCCCAGCTTCACCATGCGGCCCTGACCGCAGTCCAGCCAGTACTCGAGTCTTGGCCCCTCGGCGGAGCGATATCCAGGCGTAATCTCCTGGTCCCTCACGCGAGACTCCGCCCAGGCCTGAAAGAAGAGTCCCAAGCTGGACCAGCGCTCGCCTCTTTGCCAGAATAGGTCGTGGCTGAGTTGGCCCAGGGTCCACAGGCCCTTCATTGAGGCCATGCTCGCCTCGAGGGCGGCCGCTTCCCTCCAGAACTGGAGCGCCTTTCCGAGGATCCCGATCTCGGCCTTCAAGACAAAAGCCGTCGTGGGGTCGCTGTCCTGGGCGCGGACTAGGCCCTCAAACCGGCCCCGCCAGGCGGTATCGGGCCGGCTGAAGGCCGCATCGAGCCGGCTATTCGCCGGGGCCACGGCAACTGTGATGGTAATCGGGTCCCCGGCCTCAGACAGTTGCATGGTTGGATTGTACTTGACGAAGACCTCGGCTTCCTTGGCGCAGGCGTTCGCGTAGCGGCCGGCTTCCTCGTCGGTGGTAATGTAGTCGTCAAGGCGTTGGGCGGCGAAGAAAGGCTTCAGGCGACCGGCCAGGTACTCGATCCAGTTTCGGGTCGCCTCAAAGGGCTGAAGTGGCGGTCCGATGAGGAGAGACCCGTCCCCCAGCCAATCTCCCGCACACCGGAGACGCATACAGTAATCCTGGTCACCGTCCAATACCTCGAAGGTCATGTCCTTGAGGCAGTCGGCCGTCATCTTCTCCCGAACCGCAGAGTTCTTCGCCGACTCGTATTCCTTCCGCCCGTCGGCGACGACACGAATGTCTATCACCGGCGCCTCATCCGCTTCGATCTTGCAGAGGGCGCTTACGACCCGATCCGTCTCGGCCGGCAGCGTCTCGCCGAGAAAGGTGGCCAGGGATTTCGCGGCCTCGGCGATCTTGCGCAGTCTGGTGAGGCTGTCATCGAAGACCCTCTCCTGCATCTGGGCCGTCGCAAGGTCGACCCTCTTACCCAGCCAGCCATCGCCCATCGCGGCCGCCGCCAGAGCCGCTTGCCGCACCCCACCGGGTGGACAGTTGCCCAGCTTGTCGCATGCCTTCTGCAATTCCTGCTCGGCTTGAGCCGCGGCGTCGCTCCGCTCGCGGGCCGAGGCTTGCCGGGCCAGCGCGAGGTTCATGTCCGTTGCCTCGATCACTTTGCCAAGGAGACCCGAGAACCAGGCCAGCCCTCGACCGGTCTCCCGCATCTGCGTCAGCCGTTCATTGAGGACCTTGTCCATGCTCCCGGCCGAGCCGGCCAGCCAGCGAGATAGCCGCCGCTGGGCTTGATACTGAGTCGCGACCACTGCCCGCTTGGCTTTGTCCAGTGTCTCAAGGCAGTCGCGGCGAATGGCGTCGGGCGTGGCCTGCCGGCGCGCGAGTTCGGCCACACGCTGGGATACCACGGCGATTCTGCCACCTGCGGCGCCGGGAGCGCGGAGGTCTATGGCCTTGGCCAGACCGGCGACAAACTCGTCCCTGGCCAGGCCGAGAGCCTGAGCCATCGCCGCCGGCTCAAGTGCGAGGCTCCGGACGGCCTCAGCCACGGCGGCCTCGGCGGGCGCTTCCGTTCCGCCCTGAAGTTTCCCCAGGATGTCCCCGGACAGAACAGCCGCGGCCTCAATGGCCATGCGTCGGACGGGAAGGACAATGCGGGCCAATCCCAGACTGCTGTAATGCGGCATGTCCTTGCCAAGCCGACCCTGAGTAAGTCTTCTCCTGAGCGTTGACTTGGCGTTGTTCTGGGTCTCCAGGAAGGGATCGCCGACCAGGCCCCCGGACAGACGCGCGAGCATGTCGGCCACAGCCGGGAAGACCGTCTCCGTGCCGCCGAGGGTGCTGCCGTTGTTTCGCTGGTTGTCGATGAGGAAGACCGACTGGAAGATGGCCTCCTGGGTGTCCAGAAGCTGGCCAGCTCGGGCGGCCGAACGAAGGGACCAGTTCACGTTGTTTGGGTTGCAGGTGCGGGGACCCCGTTGATCCCTGGGGTACATGAAGTAGTCCAACTCGGTCAGGGTGGCCAGGGCGTTGCGCAGCAGGTCGACATGCGTGGGATCGTCAACGACACGGCGAAAGACACCGGGCAGGACCAGCGCGGCCGAGACGTCGCATGAGCCAGCGGAGTAGTCGTAACCTAGGCTCCGGGCAAGGTAGGCGGCATCGATCAGCATGCCGCTCCCGGCGCCACCGCAAATCGAGCAGATCAGGAAGATTCGCAGGTAAACCGTCCCCCGGGCGTGCGCTGTCACTTGGGCCAGGGCGTTGTGCAGGGAAGCCGTCACTCCGGCCCGGCGCTCTTCCCACAGGTAGGCCAGAAGCCCGGCCTGGCGGTAGCGCTCGGCGCCCTTGATGAAGTTGTTGTACTGCAGGATCATTTCGCCGGGGGGGATGCGCTCCCCCACCCACTTGAGCTCGGTCCCTTGCTCCACGTGCCTGCGAATCTCGCGTTGGACGGAACTCGGCAACTCCCGCTGAGACAGGCAACACATCTCCGCCGGGCTGAGGACCGAGTGCAATTCCGGCGCCCTGAGCGAACTCGGATCCACGTTGATCACCAGAAAACCCACCTTGGGGGAAACCTCGCCACCACCCAGCGCCTTGATCTGCGCTTTCACCCGGGCGACGATCTCCTTGCCCGTCCCGCCGAGGCCCAGGTACAGGACCCGAGAGTCAGAGGTCCGCCAATCCTCGATTTCCATCGCCCCGATTTCCTTCGCCATCTCCGCGTTCGGAGCCGCTCTAACCAAGAGCAATCCCTCCACCGTCTCCAAGAATGATCGCCGTCGCTGGGGCGAAAACACAGCGACCCGGGGCCTGCCGCCTCAGGTGGCGCCAAGACCTCTTCACATTGCCAAGTATCCGTCCTGCCGGGGCGCAAGCCACCCTGCTACAGGCTACCAAAGGGGGCACCCCGCCCCCCCCCCGACCACGGCCAGACGCCTTCGCCCGGAGCTAGACCTCGAGATCCCGCAGCCTGAAGCCCAACACCGTCCGTAGCGGCGCTGCGGGAACCTCATCGGGCTTCTGCGCGAGCTCGGCGTATTCGCGCTTCACCTCGGGCAGGGCGGCACGCATGGCCTCCTGGGTCTCGGGAGCGTTGACCCGGCTCGCGAGGTCGCCTCGGTTTGTCTCGCTGTTCGGGCTGAGAAACTCAAGGATTGCGTTCTGCAGGCCCATGCCCAGCCGACGCGTCTGGCCGAGGCCGATGTTCATTGAGTACTCGTGCCGCGCGCGACCCTTCGCTCCAAAGCCCATCGGCGCCGGATTGCGAAGGATGCGACCGGCGGCCATTCCGATGAAGAACAGACGCAAGTTCGCCCAGCGCGCTGGGTCGCGCCAGAAGACATTGTGGCTGACCTGCCCCAGGGTCCACAGGCCCTTCATTGAGGCCATGCTCGCCTCGAGGGTCGCGGCGTCCATGCGGAATTGGAGCGCCTTGCCGAGGATCCCGATCTCGCCCCTCAAGACGAGAGCCGTCGTGGGATCCTTGCCCTGGGCACGGACTAGGCCCTGAAACTGGCCCCGCCAGGCGGTATCGGGCCGGCTGAAGGCCGCATCGAGCCGGCTGTCCGCCGGAGCCACGGCAACCGTGATGGTAATTGGATCCCCGGCCTCGAACAGTTGCATGGTTGGATTGTACTTGATGAAGACCTCGGCTTCCTTGGCGCAGGCATTCGCGTAGCGGCCGGCTTCCTCGTCGGTGGTAATGTAGTCGTCAAGGCGTTGGGCGGCGAAGAAAGGCTTCAGGCGACCGGCCAGGTACTCGATCCAGTCTCGGGTCGCCTCAAAGGGCTGAAGTGGCGGTCCGATGAGGAGAGATCCGTCCCCCAGCCAATCTCCCGCACACCGGAGACGCATACAGTAATCCTGGTCACCGCCCAAGACCTCGAAGGTCATGTCCATTAGGCAGTCGGCCGTCATCTTCTCCCGGACCGCGGCGCTCTTCGCCGATTCGTATTCCTTTCGCCCGTCGGCGGGAACGCGAATGTCTGTCACCAGGGCCTCGTTTTTTTCCTTCTTGCACAGGGCGCCTACGGCCCGGTCCGTCTCGCCCGGCAGCGTTTCGCCGAGGAAGGTAGCCAGGGATCTTGCGGCCTCAGCGATCTTGCGCAGCCTGGAGAGGCTGTCATCGAGAACCCTCTCCTGCATCTGGGCCGTCACGAGGTCGACCCTCTTACCCAGCCAGCCATCGCCCATCGCGGCCGCCGCTTGAGCCGCTTGCCTCACCCCACTGGGTGGGCAGTTGCCTAGCCTGTCGCATGCCTTCTGCAATTCCTGCTCGGCTTGAGCCGCGGCGTCGCTCCGCTCGCGGGCCGAGGCTTGCCGGGCCAGCGCGAGGTTCATGTCCGTTGCCTCGATCACTCTGCCCAGAAGACCCGAGAACCAGATTAGACCCCGGCCGGCCTCCCGCATCCGCGTCAGCCGTTCGTTGAGAACCTCGTCTATGGTCTCGGCCGAGCCCGCCAGCCAGCGAGATAGCCGCCGCTGGGCCTGATCCTGGGCCGCGGTCACGGAGCGCCTGGCCTTGCCCAGAGTGTCAAGGCAGTAGCGGCGAATGGCGTCGGGTGGGGCCTTCTGGCGCACGAGTTCGGCCACGCGCTGGGAAACCATGGCGATTCTGCCGCTCGTGGCCCCGGCAGCGCGGAGGTCGATGGCCTTGGCCAGACCGGCGACAAACTCGTCCATGGCCAGGCCCAGGGCCTGAGCCATCGCCGCCGGCTCAAGTTCGAGGCTCCTGATGGCCTCTGCCACGGCTGCCTCGGCGGGCGCTTCGGCGCTGCCCTGAAGTTTCGCCAGGATGTCTCCAGAGAGAACGGCTGCGGCCTCAATGGCCATGCGCCGGACGGGAAGGACAATGCGGGCCAATCCCAGGCTGCTGTAGTGGGGCATGTCCTGGCCAAGACGATCCTGCCGGTAAAAGCTTCTCCAGACACCCGCCTTGGCGTTGTACAGGTTCTCCTGGAAGCGATCGCCGATCAGGTTTCCGGAAAGACGCGCGAGCATGTCGGCCACAGCCGGGAAGACCGTCTCCGTGCCGCCGAGGGTGCCTCCGTTGTTTCGCTGGTTGTCGATGAGGAAGACCGACTGGAAGATGGCCCCCTCGGTGTCCAGAAGCTGGCTGGCTCGGGCGGCCGAGCGAAGGGGCCAGTCCACGTCGTTTGGGTCGCAGGTGCGGGGGCCCCGTTGATCCCTGGGGTACATGAAATAGTCCAACTCGGTCAGGGTGGCCAGGGCGTTGCGCTGCAGGTCGACATACGTGGGAACGTCAACGACACGGCGAAAAACACCGGGCAGGACCAACACGGCCGACACGTCGCATGAGGTAGCGGAGTAGTTGAGACCTAGGCTCCGGGCGAGGTAGGCGGCATCGATCAGCATGCCACCCCCCGTACCGCCGCAAACCGAGCAGATCAGGAAGATCTGCAGGGCGACCGCCCCCCGGGCGTTCGCCGTCACCTTGGCCAGGGTGTCGCGGAGGGGCGTCGCCACTCCAGCGCTATGCTCCTCCCAGAGGTAGGCCAGAAGGCCGGCCTGCCGATAGCCCTCGGTTCCCCTCATGAAGTTGTTGTAGTCCAGGGTCATCTCGCCAGCCGGGATGCGCTCCCCGACCCACTTGAACTCGGTCTCTTGCTCTCCGTGCCTGCGGATCTCCTCTAGGACGAAGCTCGGCAACTGCCCCTGGGCCGGATGGCACATCTCCGCCCGGCTGAGAGCACATTGCAGGTCCCGTGTCCATGGCGGGCTCGTATCCACGTCGATCACCAGAAAACCTACCTTGGGGGAAACCACGCCACCACCCAGCGCCTTGAGTTGCGCTTTCACCCGGGCGACGATCTCCTTGCCCGTCCCGCCGAGGCCCAGGTACAGGACCCGAGAGTCAGAGGTCCGCCAATCCTCAATTTCCATCGCCCTGATCTCCTTCGCCATCTCCGCGTTCCGAGCCGCTTCAACCAGGAGCAAGCCCTCCACCGTCTCCAAGAATGATCGCCGCCGCTGGGGGAGCTAGACCTCGAGATCCCGCAGCCTGAAGGCCAACACCGCCCGTAGCGGGGCCGAGGGAACCTCATCGGGCTTCTGCGCGAGCTCGGCGTATTCGCGCTTCACCTCGGGCAGGACGACACGCACGACTTCCTGGGTCTCGGGAGCGTTGACCCAGTTCGCGAGGGCGCTTCGGTTGGTCACGCTGTTCGGACTGAGAAACTCAAGGATTGCCTTCTGCAGGCCCACGTCCAGCCGGCGGGTGTGGCCTAGGCCGATGCCCATTGAGTACACGTGCCGCACGCGACCCTTCGCTCCAAAGTCCATCGGCGCCGGATTGCGAAGGATGCGACCGGCGGCCACTCCTAGGAAAAACAGCCGTAAGTTCTCCCAGCGGTCGGGATCGCGCCAGAAGATGCTGTGGCTGAGTTGGCCCAGGGTCCACAGGCCCTTCATTGAGGCCATGCTCGCCTCGAGGGCGGCCGCGTCCTTCCGGAACTGGAGCACCTTGCCGAGAATCCCGATCTCGGCCTTCAAGACAAGAGCCGTCGTGGGGTCGCTGTCCTGGGCGCAGACTAGGCCCTGAAGCTGGTCGCGGCCGAAGGAGGCATGAAGCCGGCTGTCCGCCGGGGCCACGGCAACGGTGATGGTAATCGGGTCCCCGGCCACGGCCTGCTGCAAGGTTGGATTGTACTTGACGAAGACCTCGGCTTCCGTGGCGCAGGCGTTCGCGTAGCGGCTGGCCGCCTCGTCGGTGGTAATGTAGTCGTCAAGGCAATGGGAGGCGAAGCAAGGCTTCAGGCGACCGGCCAGGTACTCGATCCAGTCTTGAGCCGCCTCAAGAGGCTGAAGCCATGTCCCGATGGAGAGTAGCCTTTCCGGCTTCCCGCCATCGGAGCAGAGAAGGCGCAGGTCACCTTCCCGCAGCTCGAAGATCATGTCCTTGAGGCAGTCGGCCGTCATCTCTTGCCGAGCCGCGGCGTTCTTCGCCGATTCGTATTCCTTCCGCCCGTCGGCGACGACGCGAATGTCTATCACCGGCGCCTCGTCCTTTTCCTTCTTGCACAGGGCGCCTACGGCCCGGTCCGTCTCGGCCGGCAGCGTCTCGCCGAGGAAGGTGGCCAGGGACTGCGCGGTCTCGGCGATCTTGCGCAGCCTGGAGAGGCTATCATCGAGAACCCGCTCCTGCATCTGGGCCGTCACGAGGCCGACTCTCTTGCCCAGCCAGTCATCGCCCTTCATGGCCGCCGCCTGAGCCGCTTGCCGCACGCCACCGGGTGGGCAGTTGCCCAGCCTGTCCCATGCCTTCTGGAATTCTTGCTCGGCTCGAACCGCGGCGTCGCTCCGATCGCGGGCCGAGGCCTGCCGGGCCAGCACGAGATTCTTATCCGTCACCTCGATCACTCTGCCCAGGAGACCCAAGAACCAGGCCAGGCCTCGACCGGCCTCTCGCATCTGAGTCAGTCGTTCGTTGAGGACCTTGTTCATGCTCTCGGCCGAGCCGGCCAATCGGTCTGACATCCGCCGCTGGGCCTGAGTCGCGATCACGGCCCACCTGGCTTTGTCCAGTGTCTCAAGGCAGTCGCGGCGAATGGCGTCGGGCGGGGCCTTCTGGCGCACGAGTTCGGCCACGCGCTGGGAAACCACGGCGATTCTGCCGCCTGCGGCGCCGGGAGCGCGGAGGTCGATGGCCTTGGCCAGACCGGCGACAAACTCGTCCCTGGCCAAGCCCAGGGCCTGAGCGATCACCGCCGGCTCAAGTTCGAGGCTCCGGACGGCGTCGGCCACGGCCGCCTCGGCAGGCCTTTCCGTCCCGCCCCGCAGTTTCACCAGTACGTCCCCGGAAAGGATCGACGCGGCTTCAATGGCCATGCGCCGGACAGGAAGGACAATGCGGGCCAGTCCCAAGCTGCTGTAGTGGGGCATGTCCTTGCCAAGACGATCCTGCCAGGCAAGGCGCCTCGTGAGACCCGCCTTGGCGTTGTTCAGGGTCTCCAGGAAGCGATCGCCGATCTGGTCCCCGGAAAGACGCACGAGCATGTCGGCCACGGCCGGAAAGACCGTCTCCCTCCCGCCGAGAGTGCTGCCGTTGTTTCGCTGGTTGTCGATGAGGAAAACCGACTGGAAGATGGCTTCCCGGGTGTCAAGGGGCTGCCCGGCCCGGGCCGCCGAGCGAAGGGGCCAGTTCACGTCGTTTGGGTCGCAGGTGCGGGAGCCCCGCTGGTCCTTGGGGTACATGAAATAGTCCAACTCGGTCAGGGTGGCCAGGGCGTTGCGCTGCAGGTCGTTGTAGGTCGCGTCGTCCACGACACGGCGGAGGACACCGGGGAGAACGAGAAAGGCCGACACGTCGCACGAGGCTGGCTCGGAGGCGAGCCCGATGCTCCGGGCGAGATAGGCGACGTCGACGAGCAGGCTGCTTCCGGTCCCGCCGCAGATACCGCAGACGATGAAGATGCTAAGCGAGATGGTGTCCCAGGCGCCCGCCGTCACCCTGGCGATAGCCGCTTGTAACGCCGACGTGATGCCCGCCATGCTGTGCTCCTCCCAGAGGTAGGCCAGAAGCCCGGCCTGGCGGTAACGCTCGGTTCCCTTGATGAAGTTGTTGTACTCCAAGGTCATCTCGCCGGGCGGGATGCGCTCCCCCACCCAGGCCAACTCTCCACCCTGCTCAAAGTGCTTCCGCACCTCGGCCTGGACGCCGCTCGGAAGGAAGCCCTGCGAGGGGTGGCACAACTCGTCCTGGCTGAGCACGCTCTGGAGCCCAGGCGCCCTCGGGGGACTAGGATCGACGTCTATCGCCAGGAACCCGACCCTGGGCGAGACCTCGCCACCCCCGAGCGCCTTGAGCCTGGCCTTCACCCGGGAGACGGTCTCTTTCCCCGTCCCCCCGACACCCACATACAGCACACTAGAGCCCGCGATCCGCGCACCTTCCATCTTCAGTTCTCCTCTCCATCCCGAGCCTGGCCGGCCGGGCCATACCCGTCGTGCATGCTCACTGAGATGGCTCAGGCTTCAGCGACCGCAGCAGGCGCCCAAGGACGATACGAAGGGTCGCCGCGGGAACCTCGGCCGGCTGCGTCGCAAGCTTCGCGCACCGCCGGAGGACCTCCGGAAGGGCCTGCCGCACGGCCTCCCTCGACTCCTCCTCGCCCAGGTCCCGCCACAACTGCCGCCGGTAGACCTCCTGGTTCGGGCTCAGAAACTCCAGGATGGCGGCCTGCAGCCCGACGCCAAGCTTGATCTTCTGGCCACGACCGACAACTGTGAGCACATAGGCGTGTCGGCGGCCACTCGGCGCCCCGGCCTTCTCTCCCGGCAGGGCCTCGCGCTTGATGCGGGAAGCGGCCAAGGAAAGGAAGAAAAGCCGCAGGTCGGCCCAGCGGCTTGGCTCCCCCCAGAAGATGTCGTGGCTCAACTGACCCAGCGTCCATAACCCGGGCTGTGTGACCATGCCGGCCTCAAGGGCGGCGCCATCTTTCCTGAGCTGGAGCGCTCTTCCGAGGATCCCGATCTCCGCCCGAAACACGGTGGCCACCCCCGGAGCGCGGCTCTGGGAGCAGACCACTCCGTAGTGGTCTGTGCTGCTGAAGGCGGTCTGGAGCCTGCTGTTCTCCGGAACAACCGCGAGAGTGATCCCAATGGGCTCGCCGCACTCGTCCCGCTGGGCGATAGGGTCGTACTTGACGAAGACCTCGGCCCACCTGATGCACGCCTCCGCGTAGCGGCCGGCAACCTCGTCGCTGGGGAGGAAGTCGTCCAGGTGAAGGGAGGCGAAATGGGGCTCCAGGCGGTCGGCCAGGTACGAGACCCAGGCCCGCGCCGCCTCAGAAGGCCGGCGCCCCGGTCCGAGGAGCAACGGCTGGCCCTCCGGTTCTCCGGCGGCGCCACACAAGCACGGAAGGCCGTCACGCAACTCAAGACTGATGGCCTCGGCACAACTGGCAACGAGCCCTTCCCGGACGGACGGGTCAAGGGCTTCGTAGTGTAGGCGGCCGTCCGCCGCCACAGAGAGGTCAACTATCGGGGCGCGGCCCGCATCCTCCTCACGCAGAGCCGCCACGGCCAGGGGAACCTCCCGCGGAAGCGAGCCGGCAAGAAGGTCAGCCATTGCGTTCGTGGCCTCGGCGATCCCGCGAAGCCTGGGGAGGCTGTCAGCGAGGACCTGTCCCCGCATCTGGGCCGACACAAGATTGAGCTTCTGGTTCAGCCACTCGTCGCACTGCCTCGCCGCCCGCAGGGCCGTCACCCTGACCTCAACCGCCGGGCAGCGGCGGAGTCTCTCCTGGGCCTGCCGGAGCGCCTCCTCCGCGCGATCCACGGCGTCACTCCGCTCGCAGGCCGACGCTTTCGCGGCTTCAAGCCAGTGCCTGTCAGCGGCTTCGATCACTCCCCCGAGAAGCTTCGCCAGCCAGACCCAGCCTCGGTCCCTACCGCGCATCTCCGCCAGCCGGTTGTCGAGGGCGGAGGCGGCGACCTCCACCGCGCCGGCGAGCTGTTCGTCCAGCCGTCCCCGAAGACCGTCCTGGGCCGCGACCGCGGCGCTCTTGGCCCTGTCCAGGCTGTCGAGACACTGCCGGCGGAGGTCTTCCCCCCGGAGCCTCAGGCGGACATGCTCGGTGACCCGCTCAGACACAATTGCGATCCTGTTCTTGGCGCAAGCGCGAAGGTCCAGCGCGTCGGCGAGACTGGCGGCAAGCCGGTTGGCCACGAGGCGAGTGGCGCTCTCCGGATCGAGGCCGAGATTCCGCAGCGCGTCCGCCACGGCCGGCTCGTCAGGCGCCTCGCCTGACCCCCGAAGCCTCTCCAGGACGTCACCCGAGAGAACCCCCGCTGCCTCGACGGCCATTCCCCGAACCGGAAGAACGATGCGGACCAGCCCAAGACTGCTGTAGTGGGGCATCTCACGCCTATCCATGGCCGTGCGATCTCCCGTGAAGTGGCGGCGCAGGGTCGCCTTGGCGTTGTTCAGGGCTTCCGCGAAGCGATCCCCGATGAGGGTTCCGGACAGGTGAACGAGCATGTCGGCCACGCTCGGAAAGACCACGTCCGGTCCGCCGAGAGTGCCGCCACTGTTCCGCTGATTATCGATGAGGAACACTGTGTGCAGGGCTGCCCCCGAGCTGTCGAGGACTCGGCCTCCATGAGCGGCCGACCGAACGAGCCAGGGCACGCCGCCAGGATCGCCGGTTCGGGAAGGCCGCTGGTCCTCCGGGTACATGAAGTAGTCCAGCTCGGTCAGGGTGGCCAGCGCGTTGCGCTGCAGGGTCTCGTAGGTCGGATCATCGACAAGGCGCCGGAAGACACCGGGCAGGATCAAGAGGGCTGATACGTCACAGGAGTACGCTACGTAGTCCCGGGCAATGCCGCGGGCCAGCCAGGCCGTGTCCAGAAGCATGCCGCCCCCGGTCCCGCCGCAAATTGAGGAAACCAGGAAGATGGAGAGACTGACATCCCCGCGGGCCCTCTCCACGACTCTCTCGATGGCCACCCTCAAGGCCGAGGTCACGCCGGCCGAGGAGTGCTCCTCCCAAAGGTAGGCCAGAAGCCCGGCCTGGCGGCAACTCTCCGCTCCCCGGACAAACGAGTCGTAGCCGAGGGTCATCTCGCCGGGTGGGACCCTCTCCCCCACCCAGTGGAGTTCGGACCCCTCGGTCATGTGCCGTAGCACTTCCCGCTGGACCTGGCTCGGCGGGAAAAGGCGTGATGGGTTGCACACTTCTTCCCGGCCGAAAACAGACTCTAGGCCCGGAGTCTTCGGCGGCGAGGGGTCCACGTCTATTACCAGGAAGCCTACTTCGGGCGAGCGCGAGCCGTCCTCCAGCGACAGCAGCCGGGCCTTCGCCCGCGCAATGATCTCCTTCCCCGTCCCACCGAGGCCGACAAACAAGGTGCGGTGATCGTGCCGCTGGACTTCCCGTATCAGGTCCCTGTCATCGTGCGTCACGGGCGATGCCTCCACCCAGCTCGGGATTCGGCGATCGATAACGATCGGCGAGTGAGTCCGCGCCAGGAGAGGATAGAAGAAGAGACCGGAGCGGTCTGGGTAGGTTTGTCGACCACCGGCTGGCACGGTTCGCGCCTAGGTACCCAAGTCCTGCTAGGGCAGGTGGGCAATGAGGGAGCGAGTGCCATTGGCGGTGGTCTGTGGTATGGGATTGCTTCGAGACAAATCGTCTGGCAAAGGGAGGCGCGGAGCGGGCAAAACGCTGGCGCCAGTCCAGCAGACCCTCGTCCGACCAGCCCCTACTACCTCTCCAGCCCCGCCCCCTCTGCCCCGCCCCACGGCAGGCTCTCCACGAGCCAGGGCGCGGAGAGGGCCAGGGACCGGAGAAGGTCCCGCAGGCGGTCGAAGACATAGAACCGGACCTCGGTCCGACTGGACCCGGTGTCGGCCACCAGGACAACCAGGTCGGTGTCGGGGCTCGACGGCACATCGCTGATGATAACCCGGACCCCTTCGTCAGTGGCGGGCTCGGTTGGCTGGGGCACCCTATCCAGAGCCTGCTGCAGCACACTCTCCAGGTCGCGCAACTGCGCGTCGGTCAGGGAGTCAAGGGACACTACCCGGGTCGCGGACGCGGCGGCCGTTCCGGATCCCGCCTGCCCCGCCGTTCCCGCCGTCGCCCCCGTCAAGGTTCCCCCCGCCGTTATCCCCCACTCGGCCTGCCGACCGCCCCCGACCACGTCGAGGTAGCAAAGAGGCGGGAAGAGAATGCACCACCAGTTGGCTCCTTCGCCGCTGCCCAGAACAACGCGCAGGGCCTGGTAGTTCCCGGCCGGCAAAACCAGCGGGCCGTAGGTGCGCTCCGGAAAGGCGAACGCGCCGTACTCAACTCCCACCGGATAGTCGTAGCCACTGGCCGCCAACACGTTCTCGGCGATCCGCTTGAAGAGCGGAAGGTTGTCCTTGACCGCCAGCACCGCGTCATCGAGGGTCTTACCCGCGAAAAGGCTCCCGGAGGCGTTGAGGATGGCGTCGCGGACCTCAAGCTTGACTTCCTGGTCCTTGGGCTGGTCGCTGTTGGCCACAACGTGGAGGCGAATGAGGTTGTGAGTATTGTAGGCCGCGTCGGCCCGGAGGCGCCAGCCGCTCCAGGCCACCAGGCCGAGGATGAGAACCAAGACGGCCAGAAAGGCCTGGCCGAGGCGTCGCCGGCCCAGGCGCTCCTCGCTAGGCCGCGATTGAGCGACCGCTCCCGCGGCCTTCGGGCCAATCTCTCCGGCAGAGTTCACCTTTTATCTCTCCCAAGGCAACCGTTTCCCGGCCGCCGGACTGGTTTCCTAGTGTGCCCCCGGATCGAGGCGGTAGCCTCGGAGACCGCAGGCAGGTTAGGTAGGAAGAGGCACGACCCGCCTACATCAGCTTCCTCATGTGCCCCAGGGCCGCTTTCTCCAGCCGGGAGACCTGGGCCTGAGAGATGCCGATCTCGTCGGCCACCTCCATCTGGGTCTTGCCCTGATAGAAGCGCAGGGAGAGAATGTGCTTCTCCCGCTCGGTCAGTTTGTCCATGGCCTCTCGGATGGAGATGCCCTCCAGCCAGGTGGAATCGTGGTTCTTGTCGTCGCCGATCTGGTCCATGACGAAAATGGGATCCCCGCCATCGTGGTAGACGGGGTCGAAAAGGGAGATGGGCTCCTGGATGGCATCCAGGGCGAAGACGATGTCCTCGCGGGGGATCTTGAGTTCAGCGGCGATCTCGTTGATCGATGGCTCGCGGGAGTGCTTGTTGACCAGGCCATCGCGGACCTGAAGGGCCTTGTAAGCCACGTCTCTGAGGGAGCGGCTGACCCGGATGGAGTTGTTGTCGCGCAAGTAACGACGGATTTCGCCGATGATCATCGGCACGGCGTAGGTCGAGAACTTGACGTTCTGGCCGAGGTCGAAGTTGTCGATGGCCTTGATGAGACCGATGCATCCGACCTGGAAGAGGTCGTCAACGTACTCGCCGCGGTTATTGAACCGCTGGATCACGCTCAGGACGAGACGGAGGTTACCCTGGATGAGCTGCTCGCGGGCGGTGGGGTCGCCACTCTGCATGCGCACGAAAAGCTCGCGCATCTTGACGGCCGTGAGAACGGGGAGCTTGGAGGTGTTGACACCGCAAATCTCGACCTTGTTGACCAGCAAGGACCCAGTTCCCCCTGCCCACTACCATAATTTTACTGTGTGGACTAGGGGTGATTATGCCCACGGCGGGCGGGGGTTTATTCCCTCGAACGGCGGCCCCGGTGGGACAAGAGGGCTCTCCGTCCCCGGGGCCGACCGCGCCATTGCTTGATTTCTTGCCGACCGCGCCACTATCGAGCTGGCACGGACCGGCCATTCCCGCCGCCCGCACGGGGTTCGCACGCGCCTCCCTACTTGGTCTCGTACTTCTCCGCGAGTTCGGCGTAGATCGCGTCCCACTCAGCTACGGCCCTCACGTTATCGCGGGCCGTCTGGGATGAGTTGCTCCAGCCGAACGGCCACTGGGTCTTGCGGCCTCGCTCGAAGAACGTGGGACCGGTGTCAGGCTTCAACCGCCGCTTCTCATGGCCGCACTGCCGGCAAGACCAGCGAACGAGGTCGACCGGTGGAAGCACGATCTGGTCCCGCTCCTCACCCGCGTAGACGCGGATCGTGCTCCGACCCAAAACCGCCCGGCACATGGGGCAGCGTGGCGGGAAGATTCGGCGACCCAGCGCGCCGAGAGCGAAGCAGATGGCCAGACCGGCGAGCCCGGCGGCGAGAACCTGAACCAGCGCCCGGACAAGGAGCATGTAGCCCACGCCCTCCTGGCCACCCGAATAGACCTGCAGGGACACGATCTTTCCTCGCACCGAATCGGCCTTGATCAGAGGTCCCGCCTCGTCCGGGAGGTCGGCCGTTACCGACCGGTCATCCGGAAGAACATAGAGGCTGCCGTCCGGCACGGTCATTTCGGCGATGTCAAGCTCCGGGGGATGGGCTCGCGCCGGGTCGAGGCCGCCGAGATAGGGTTCGGGCAGCGGCAGGCCGTCGAGCAGGACATTTCCGTCCTCCACGGCGACCGAGTCCCCGGGCAGTCCGACGACTCGGCCGAGGAAGGCGGCCACGGTCCCCGCGGAATCGAAGGCAATCAGGTCGCCCCGAGCCGGCAGCCGGCTCGCTGTGAACCGGTAGGCCAGTAGGCTTACTCCGGCCCTAACCCGGCCCAGCCCGAGGGCCCCGCCATCGTCGGCCACGCTGGCGAAAACCCACCGGCTGAGCGGAGTCTGGACGAGGCCGCCAAAGATCAGGCCCACGATAGCGATTACCGCCAGCGCCTGGGCGGTGCCGGCGGCCAGGGCCTGCCTGACGGCCACCAGGAACAGGATCGCCAGCCAGACAAGGATGGCCAGGGCCAGCGGCTCGGGCAGGGTGAAAGTGTAGCCGGGCGTGACCCCCGGGGGAAGAGTTCGGACGAACCCGAGGAGGGTCGCCTTTCCGCCGGCAAGAAAGGGGACAAGGCAAATCCCGGCCGCCACCAACAGCGGAAGGTTCACCCAGCCCAGGACTGACCAACACCTCCGAAAGGCCTGGCGGTAGCCCATTCCTGTGGCCCTGCCGCAGATAACCGTTCCGGCCAGGGCGAAGAGAGCCGCCAGGCCGGCGTAGTAGAGCGGAAACAGGATCAGGAAAACGACAATGGCCTTGAGGCGCCAGGCCGCGTCCCAACCACCCCCGAGGGCGGCGATGATCACGGTTTTCAGCGAGTCGGCGCTCGAACTCGTCAGGCCGAAGACGGCCGCGATGAGCAGCGGCCCGAGCCAACGCCCTCCCTCGGCCAGGCGGTAGAACCCTCTGGCCGGCTTCGACAGAACCTGCACAATGTCTAGCCAGACCTCCCTCGGGCCATAGGGCATGGCGGCGCGCCGGTTATCGGCGTCCACGGCTACCACCTCCCGGCAGGGCCGTTGCGGTCGCGGTCGTCGGCCGGATGGTCGCCTTCCGTCCGGCAACCCGTGCCGGCTCGGTCTCCTCGCCCAGGAGATCCTCCGGTCCCGGGTCCCACGGCCCTTGCCGGTCAGTCCGGAGAAGCTGCGCCAGCCGACGCAGGGCTCGCAGTTCGCCCCGGCACTCAGGGCACCGGCGGAGATGCTCCACGTAGCCTCTAGACTCGCGGGGCGTCAGCTCTCCATCGAGATGCGGGCCAGCCAGGCAACTGAGGGCGCAGCCCGCGGATCCTTGCCCTGTCCGTCTCGTCACTCGTTCCATCATCCTCGCCCTCCCGCTCTCTTGACCTCGACGACCCCATCGTTCTCGGGTCCCGCGAAGCATCGGCGTCCGCGAGCGACCTCGGTTTCCCGCTCCAGTTCCAGATACGGCGCGAGAGACACCTTTAGCCGCTGCCGGGCCAGATGCAGGCGAGACATGACCGTCCCTACGGGGCACCCAACGGCCGTCGCGATCTCGCGGTACTTGAGATCGCAGTACTCCCGCAGGACTATGACTTCGCGCAGGGCCGTGGGCAGGGCCGTAATCGCCGCCCGGACGACCTCAACCACTTCCAGACGCTCGGCCGCCTCTTCGGGATCGCCGACCGGGGCCACGACCACGCTTCCATTCCCGACGGGTCCGCACGCCGCTCGGCTCGAGTCCTCTGTCGCCTGCGCGGCCGATCTCGCCCTCTGGCCGGCCCTCAGCCGGTCATAGCAGAGGTTCAGCGTCACTCGGAAGAGCCACGCCGGAGACGGCATGGCCTCCGCGCCCGCGCCGTCTCCGTAGGTCCTGAGAGCCCTGACCCAGGCCTCCTGGACGACGTCTTCGGCCGCGGGCCTTTCTCCCAGTACTCGGGCCGCGGCGCGGACCAGGCTATCTCGGTTCTGCTCGTAGACATCGGCCAGCTTCTCACGATCCATCGGATCAGCCTCCCACTCCTTAAACGAACGGGGAAGCCACTCTATTCACGGACCACCGGCATGCCAAAGGGCTCTGGTTGGACGGGGCTGCCATGAACGTGCTTTGCCGCGAAAGACCACCGGCCGCCCCCCATTCGGGGAAACGGCCGGCGCTAGAACATCCAGAGGACGATGGGCCGCGAGCGGGCCGCTTCCCCGCGCCCCTACTGCAGACTCACGATCTCCTGCCGCAGCCTCCTGATTATCCTCTTCTCCAACCGCGAAATGTAGGACTGGGAAATGCCGAGCCTGTCGGCCACTTCCTTCTGCGTTCGCTCCTGTCCGTCGCCGAGGCCGAAGCGAAGCTCCATGATCCGCTGCTCGCGCTGGCTGAGCCTGGTCATGGCCTGGCGCAGGAGAACACGGTCAACCTCGTCCTCGAGTTCTCGATAGGTGACGTTGGCCTCGGTCCCGAGAACGTCGGAGAGGAGGAGCTCGTTTCCGTCCCAGTCCACGTTCAGGGGTTCATCGAACGAAACCTCCGTCCGCGGCGGATTTCGCCTCAGAAACATGAGGATCTCGTTTTCGATGCACTTGGAGGCGTAGGTCGCCAGCTTGATGCGCCTGGTCGGGTCGAAGGTGTTGACGGCCTTGATCAGACCGATGGTGCCGATGGAGACCAGGTCCTCGATGCCCACGCGGGTGTTGTCGAACTTCTTGGCGATGTAGACGACCAATCTCAGGTTGCGCTCGATGAGCACACCGCAGACGTCGCGGTCCCCGGCCTGAAGGCGGGAGAGCAGATAGGCCTCCTCGGCCGCGGAGAGCGGCGGCGGCAGGGCCTCGCTGGTCCCAACGTAGTAGCCGGGAGGTGGCGGGCCGAGCCGGAACATCCGCCGCCAGCGGTTCACGGTCAGGATCAGCGACCAGCGCAGTCTGACCCCGAGGGGTACTGCTATCGATCCGTCCGTGGTGAGTCCCCCCTTGCGTCAGTTGTCACGTGCCAGCCGCTCCCCAAGCGGATTGCCACGTTCAGCCAGGCGCGTCCCACTGGTCCCGGCCAGGCGGTCTAAGCCGCGGTCTGGACCTCGAGGACCTCCGGCGGCAGGAGGGCCCGATAACCCCCCTCGGCCGAAAGGGGGCGCGGCGAGACGCAGATAACCACGTCTGTCCGCCGCACCGAACGACCCCCTTCACCCACGACCAGCGCGTCCGGTCGGAACCCGACGAGAAGACCGCTCGCCCGCCCAAGGGAGGAGAAGGGAATGAGGCGAATTCGAGCCAGCCAGGACGTTCCCCCGAGGATCTCGGCCAACCTCGACAAGTTCGGCTCGTCGGATTCCGCGCCGGCCATTTGCCCTTCCGAGCCGACCCGCCCGCCTCCCGCGCCGCCGGCGCACCCGCCTCCCGCGCCGCCGGCGCACCCGCCTCCCGCGCCGCCGCCGGCCCGCTCGCTTCCCGTATCGCCCGCCCCGCTCTCGCGGTAGCCGTCTTCCCCGCACCCCCAGACCAGGCCCAGCCTGGGTGGTAGGATGCGGTGCAGGGCCGGGTATTCGACGATAACGACAGGCGCGTCGGAGATAGGGTCGCGCAGGCGATTTCCCGTGTCGACCAGGGCCCTGAACTCCGCCTCCAGTCCTTCCACTTCGATCCGGCAGGGAACACAGAGGGACAGAACCCGTTCCCGTTCGCGTCCGGTGACCAGGGCCCAGTGGAGAAGGATCGCCCCAACGAGGACGGCCGGCAGGACCGCCCCAACCCCGAGGCTACCCGCGGCCAGACCTCCGTCCAAGGAGGGTACTCCGGCCAGAAGGTAGTTCCAGGCCAGGGCGGCGCCGCCCACAACGAAGGACACGAGGTAGAAAAGACCCAGAACCCTGCCATAGAGGCGCAGGCCGCGGAGGCTGGCCGGGTAAGCCAGGGCCACCATGAGGAGGGAGGCGATGGTCTTGGCCGGAAGGCTCATCAGGAAGGCGAGGCCGGGATAGAGCGAGGCCGCTCCGTAGAGGGCGCCGCCGAGGGCGCCGAGGATCAGGCGCCTGCCCGCCACGGACGATCTGGCCAGCCGCCCGGCCAGGTAGAGCAGGGAAAGGTCGAAGCAGAAATTTACTACGAAAAAGATGTCGGCATAGACGTAGCGCAAAGCTTGGCCCCCCGACGCTGTCCTGACATACAATCTATTGGGGACGCTGGCCCATTATAACTTCGGGGGAACCGGGATTATGTCGCCCGGTGCGACGGCTGGAAGCGTGTCTAACTCCAATCCCTGACGCAAGTCGCGCCATCTCGCCGCCAGGCGACTCGGGTGGAGGTGGAGAGCGTGGCGAAAGCCGGCTCCCTACTCCCTCTTCCTGAGGAAGGTCGGGATGTCGAGATCCTCGCGGGAGAAGGGTCGAAGCTCAAGCTCCGATTCGGCCCGCCTCTTCTTCTTGGGCTTGTCGTCGAAGCCCGTGGCGATGACGGTGACCCTGACTTCATCCTTGAGGCTCTCATCGAGGGCGGCGCCGAAGATTATGTTGGCTTCCTCATCGGCGGCCTCGGTGACAATCTCGGCGGCCTCGTTGACCTCGAAGAGGGTGAGGTCCTCCCCGCCGGTGATGTTGAGGAGCAAGCCCCTGGCGCCGACGATGGACGTCTCCAGAAGCGGGCTGGTTATGGCCGCTCTGGCCGCGTCGGCGGCCCGGTTCTCGCCCGAGCCCACGCCCACGCCCATGAGAGCCGAACCCGTGTTGGCCATCACCGTCCGGACGTCGGCGAAGTCGAGGTTGATGAAACCGGGGATGGCCACAAGATCGGAGATGCTCTGGACACCCTGCCGGAGAACGTCGTCGGCGATGCGGAAGGCCTCCAGCATCGAGGTCCGTCGCTCGACGATTTGCAGCAAGCGGTCGTTGGGGATGACAATTAGGGTGTCGACCTTCTCGCGAAGGGCGTTCACGCCGTCCTCGGCCTGGCGGGCCCGATGCTTACCTTCAAAGGTGAAGGGTTTGGTGATGATGCCCACGGTGAGGGCCCCGGACTCCTTGGCGCACTCGGCGATGATCGGGGCGGCCCCCGTTCCGGTGCCACCACCCATGCCGGCCGTGATGAAGATCATGTCGGCGCCCTTGACCACCCGCATAATGGCCTCGCGGCTCTCCTCCGCCGCCTGGTAGCCGATTTCGGGCTTCCCCCCCGCGCCGAGACCGCGGGTCAGCTTCTCGCCGAGTTGGATCTTGACCGGAGACTGGGCGCGATAGAGAGCCTGAACGTCCGTGTTCATGGCCACGAACTCGACCCCCTTGAGGCCGCTCGTGACCATGCGGTTGACCGCGTTGTTGCCGCCGCCGCCCACGCCGAGGACCTTGATGAGAGCGAAATGCTCGACCTCAAGATCAAGGGCGAACAGACCGTCTGCGCCCACCGCTACTCCTCCGCTCTAGTAGGACTGCTTGACCCAGTTCCTGACCTTGCCCCAGAGGCCGTCGAAGAGACCCGAGAAGCTTCCCCTTCCGGCCGGGGCCGCGCCCCGTCCGCCGCCCAGGTTCTGAGCCGCGAGTCGGATGAGGCCGACGGCGCAGGCGCAGGCCGGATCGCGAACCAGTTCCGTGAGGCCGCCCTGACCCTCGGGGTAGCCGACCCGCACGGGCAGGCCGGTCGTGTACTGGCCGACCTCGATCAGGCCCCTGAGAGAGGCCGTTCCTCCCGTCACGACGATGCCCCCGGGCAGCACGCCCTGCCGCCCGGACTTGGCAATCTCCTTCAGAATGAGGATAAAGATCTCTTCGACTCTCGGCTCGATAATCTCGGCTATGGACTTCCGGCTGATCTCGTGGGTTCGGCTGCCACCCACGTCGGGGACCTTGACGAAGTCGTCCGCGGGGGCCATCTCCACGGACGCCAGACCGTCCTGGATCTTGACCTTCTCGGCCTGGGACAGGGGTGTCCGAAGACCGACGGCCAGATCGTTGGTCACGTAGTCGCCTCCGACGGCGATGACCCCGGCGTGCCACAACCCACCCCGATCGAAGACCGCCACATCGGTGGTGCCGCCGCCAATGTCGGCCACGGCCACGCCTAGCTCCCGCTCGGCCGGGTGCAGCACGGCCTCGCCCGCGGCCAGCCCGGCCAGGATGGTCGCGTCCACCCGCAAGCCGGCCTTGGCCACGCACCGCACGATGTTCTCGATGGAGGTTGTCGATCCGGTGACGATATTGGCCTCGACCTCGAGCCGGTTGCCGACCATGCCGACCGGGTCGCGAATGCCATCATTGCCGTCAACGATGAATTCCCTCGGAATGACGTGGATGATCTCCCTATCGGGAGGAATAGTCAGGACCCGCGCGGCCTCCAGGGCCCGCTCCACGTCGTCCTCGCCGATCTCCTTCTCCTCGCGGGTGATGGCGATGACGCCGCGGTTGTTGAAGGACTGGACGTGAGTTCCGGCCACTCCCAAGTAGACGCCGCGGATGCGCGTCTGGGCCATGTCTTCGGCCTTCTCGACGGCCTCCCGGATGGCCCGGACCGTTCCCTCGACATCGACCACGACTCCGCGCCTCATCCCGTAGGACGGGGCCAGACCATACCCGCTTATGTCAATCTCTGCTTCTTCGGAGAGTTGGGCCACCAGGGCGCAAACCTTGGTGGAACCTACATCCAGTGCGGCGATGGCTTCCTGCTTAGCTCTCGTCCCTGGCAAGAAGCCCTCCCCCTTCCTTAACTCGTGGTAAGTTCTCTGGGGTGGAAGGTTTCCCTCCTGGGGCTTATGTCGACTAGATCCGACCCTCCGTCGAAACCGGCGGACCGGGGGCCAACCCACTCAGGGCTCGCCGAAGACCGGGAAAACGTCGGGATCGGCCCAGTCGACCGGCTCAGCCAGCCCACCCGCTGAACCCACCACCGGATAGCGGGGGTAGCGAACATCCACGTAGGACACTTCCAGATGATTGGCCTCGATGTCGGCCAGGATGCCCAGGAGGGCCCCGGCCTTGGCGGCAAGGTCGGTCGCCTCGCCGACGTAGACGGGAAGTCCGTCGCGGGTGTAGAGGGTCAACTCGCCTCCCTCGCCGACGTGGATCTCGGCCACGGCCGGGCGGCCGGCCGGACCCAAAGCCCCGGCGCAAGCCAGAGCCAGGGTGAGCTTGTCTCCCGTGAGCTTGGCGCCCAGGGTCACGCCCTCAGCCGCAACTCCCGTCAGGACCGGCAGACCCAGGGCCCCGACGTAGCGGTGAAACTCCACCGGCAGACCCGCGGGGTCCACCTCGGCAAACCGCTGCTCACAGGGTAGGAGGATGACCCCCTCCCGTTCGACCACCCGCACCACCAGACGCCCTGGAAGGGTCCGGCTCACCGTGGCCTCCGCAATCCGCGGGTTCTGTAGTAGTCGATCGCGAATGGCCTTGGTGGGCACCTTCATGATATTAGCGCCGAGACTTACGTCGCAGATGCGGACGACCTCGGCGGAACTCAGGTGGACAGAGCCGACGACCATGATCTCCCGGACCCCAAAGGTCGGCGAGGTCAGAAAGAGGGTCAGCCCAAGTCCGATCACCAGGAAGAGGGAGATGGCCCCGAGGAGCCGGCGCGTACCCGCCGCGTGTCCGGAGGAGGCCTGGACCCGGCGCCCAATCCCAATCCTGGACCCGGCCTCCGCGGCCGGCCGCCCGACCGGCGCCGGGCGGGCCGGGAAAAGGGTCCGGGAAGTGCGGGGACCACGGGGAAGCCGGCGGCTCCGGGAAGGACCGGCGGGATTCCGGTCCCTCTTTCCGCTGTCCCTGGACATCGAGACCCGCTCCCCTCCAACTTGCCTGTCCCTTCTTCTCTACGATACTAGCTCTCAACCTTCTCGATGCTCGCCCCGAGGGAGCGGAGTTTCCCATCCATGTTCTCGTATCCGCGCTGGATATGGTGAACCTGCTCGACAACGGTCGTTCCGTCGGCCCCGAGACCGGCAAGAACCAGGGCCGCCCCGGCCCGGAGATCGGTGACCCGAACCCGAGCCCCGCTGAGCCTGCCCGTGCCGCGAACTACGGCCAACCGGCTGCCCACTTCTACCGACGCCCCCATGCGCAGGAGTTCGTCGGCATGGGAGAAGCGCTTCTCGAAGATGTTCTCCGTGATGAGGCTCGTCCCGTGGGCAAAGCACATCATGGCCATGGCCTGGGGCTGCATGTCGGTGGGAAAGCCGGAGTAGGGCATGGTCTTGAAGTCGACGGCTCTGAGGACCGTGCCCGGCTTGACTCGGATGCGGTCCCGGCCGGTCTCGATCAGCGCGCCGGCCTCGCGGAACTTGGCCACGACCGCGTCCAGGTGTTCCGGGATAACGTTGGTGATGGTGACGTCCCCTCCGGTGATGGCCGCGGCGGCCAGGTAGGTGCCTGTTTCGATCCGGTCGGGGATAACGGTGTGATCGACCCCGCCGAGGTGGCGGGCGCCGACGACGCGGATGGTGTCGAGGCCGGCCCCGACGACACGAGCGCCCAGAGCGTTAAGGAAACTCTGCAGATCCGCGACCTCGGGTTCTCTCGCCGCATTCCGGATGACGGTCTCCCCGTCGGCGCAGACGGCGGCCATCATCAGGTTCTCCGTCGTGGTCACGCTGGGAAAGTCGAGTTGGATTTCCCGACCCGTGAGACCGGACGTCTCGCCGTCGACGTAGCCGTGGTCCTCGCGGATACGAGCCCCCAGGATTTCAAGGCCGCGCAGGTGAAAGTTGATGGGCCGGGAGCCGATGGAACAGCCGCCGGGTTTCGAGACGCGGAACTTGCCGAGCCGGCCGAGCAGCGGACCCATGACCACGATGGATGACCGCATCTCGCCCATGAGTTCGGCCGAGACCTCGTAGTCCGTGAGCCTCTCGGCGACGATCCGGATGTAGCTTTGCCCGTTGCTCTCGCGTCCGAATCGGACCTTGGCCCCCAGGCTTTCGAGGATGCGGACCATGGTGCCGACGTCCTCAAGGTCGGGTGTGTCGCGGATGATGCACTCGGATCTAGTCAGAAGCGCCGCGGCCATGATCGGCAGGATAGAGTTTTTGGCCCCGCTGGCCCGAACCTGACCTTCGAGGCGGTGTCCCCCCTGAATAATGAACGAACCCATGTCGTGCTTCGGCCCTCCGTCACCGCCAAAGCGGTCCCGTTCTGGTCGGGATCCGCGGCGCCGCCGGGTTCAACGGTCCCATCCTGACGCGGCCGGCGGTTAGCGCGAACCATCTTACGCGGGGGTCGGGAAGGTCGTTACCGGCTTCCCGTCGGGTCGGCCAGGAGGCGCAGAAGGGCGTCCCCCGCCTGGCGGACGTTGCCGGCGCCCATGGTCAGGACGAGGTCGTCCGGGCGAACGCGGGACGCCAGATAGCCTGGGACCGCCTCCAGGTCCGGCACGTAGTCCACAATCTGCCCGGGGCGGCGAACGAAGTGGCGGCCGATCAGCTCGCCGGTGACGCCCGGGATGGGCTTCTCGTTGGCCGGGTAGATGTCGGTCAGGACGACCACGTCGGCGTCGCCGAAGGCCTGTCCGAAATCCTGGTAGAGGTCGCGGGTGCGGGTGAAACGATGGGGCTGGAAGACAGCGATGACCCGCCCCCCCGCCACCAGGCCCTTGACCGTCCTCAGGGTCGTGGCGATCTCGGTCGGATGGTGGGCATAGTCGTCGACAACCTCGACTCCTCCGGCCCGGCCCATCCGCTCGAGGCGGCGTCCCGCCCCGCGGAAGGTCGCCAGGGCCGAGGCCATCGCCGTGGAGGGTAGCCCCAATTCCGTTCCGAGGGCGATGACCGCCGTCGCGTTGGAGATGTTGTGACGGCCCGGAATGCCGAGGGTGAACTCCCCCATCGGGAGACCCGCCCGCCAGACCCGGAACGATGAACCCCAACCGTCGACGCGGCAATCGGTGACCTGGTAGTGGACGCCGGGCGTCGCCGGCGCCACCGCCACGCCGCCGCCTTCGGCGGGCTCGGCGACCGAGTAGGTGACAATCCGCCCGGGCAGCCGCGAGGCCAGACTGGCCAGATGAGGGTCGTCCGCGCACAGAACCGAAAACCCGTCCGGGCGCGTACGCCCGAGGAAATCCTCAAAGGCCGAGACGATGCGATCGAAGGTGCCGTAGTGGTCGAGGTGATCGTTGTCGATGTTGGTGGCCACGGTGACAAACGGGCGAAGATGAAGGAAAGAAGCATCGCTCTCGTCGGCTTCGGCGATGAGATACTCACCCTCGCCATAGGCGGCGCCCGATCCCAGGTCGCGGACCACCCCGCCCACAACCCAGGTCGGCCTGCAGCCGGCGCGCTCAAAGGCAACGGCCGCCATGGACGTGGTGGTGGTCTTGCCGTGCGTCCCGGAAATGGCGATGCCCTTCTTCCGCTCCATGATGACAGCGAGCATCTCCGCCCGATGAAGGACCGGAATGCCTCGCCGCCGGGCCTCGACGACCTCCGGGTTGTCCTTGGCGATGGCCGTGGAGACAACGACAGCGTCGGCGTCGCCGACGCTCCCGGCCTGGTGACCCGCATAGACCGTGGCCCCCCGGCGCCTGACTCTCTCGGTGCCGTCGGAGAGGGCCACGTCGGAGCCGGTAACCTTGACCCCGAGTTCCATCGCCACCAGGGCAATGGCGCTCATCCCGGCCCCGCCTATCCCGACAAAATGTAGCCGTCCAAGCGGCCTGTCCTTTAACCGCAACATGGCCCGGCTCCTTTCATTTCCGTCGGCCTGGGGCGGATTCCGCCGCCGCCAGGACGAGACGGGCGATCTCCTCGGCCGCTCCGGAGCGGCCGAGGGCCAAGCTCGCCCGCCGCATCTCCTCCCGCAAGGCGGGGCTAGCCAGAATCTCGCTCACGGCCCGCTCCAGGACCTCGCCGGTGAGTTCGGCCTCGCGAATGACCACGGCCGCCCCGGCCCTGCCGAGCACCCGGGCGTTATAGTCTTGGTGGTTGTGGGTGACGTTGGGCGAGGGCACGATCACGGCGGGTAGGCCTCGCGCCGTTACCTCCGCCAAAGTGGTGCCTCCGGCTCGAGTGACGACCACATCCGCCGCCGCCAGGGCCGCGTCGGCCCGGTGCAGGTAGGGAACGAGGGTAATCTTGCCTCCGTCGGAAGGGACTATCCCCGCTGAAGCCAGGGCCTGTCGGGTGTCCTCAAAGTAGCGTTCACCGGTGGCGAAGACAGCCCGCAGGCCGGGCCGGGACAGCCAGCCGGGCATGGCCCTGGCGATGGCTTCGTTGAAAACCCTGGCCCCTCGGCTGCCGCCGACAAGGTAGACCACTAAGCCCTCGTCGGGCAGACCGAGGACCCGACGTCCCGCCGCGGGCGTCATCTCGGTAACCGTCGCCCGCACGGGGTTGCCCGTGACGACCACCTTCGCTGAGCGGGGGAAGTAGCGCCGGGCATCGGCAAAGGGGACAGCCACGGCCACCGCCCAGCGGGAGACCCACCGGTTGGTCACCCCGGGAAAGACATTCTGCTCGTGGATGACCAGGGGGACCCGGCCCAGAAAGGCCGCCAGACCCACCGGACCGGAAACGTAGCCGCCCGTGCCGACGACGACATCGGGGCGAAAGCGCCTGATGATCCGCCGCGCGGCCAGAAGGCCCTGGAGGGCGGCCCAGATCGCTCCGGGCGCCCGGAGCGGACCTTTTCCGACCATCCCGCGAGAAGGAATGGCCTCGAAGCGGAGCCCCGCCTGGGGAACGATCGAAGCCTCGAGGCCCTCCCGGGTGCCCAAGTAGAGGACCTCGGTTCCGGGTCGGGCCCGTCGCACCGCTTCGGTGATGGCCAGAGCCGGATAGATATGACCGCCGGTGCCGCCACCGGAGACAAGAAGACGCAAGGAAGACATCCCCGCTCTCAAAAGACCACCTGCTAAGTCTATTCTCTGTGTCCCTCCCACTCCCCCCTGACCCCTTCCGGACTCGCGGGCCGGCCGCGTCGGTTCCGCCGACCCGCCCAGGGGTCAGGCCCGGCCTGGCGACGCCGGCCGTCGGCCTAGGCCGCCGAGCGGTGACGGGAGATGTTGAGAAGGATGCCCACGCCCGCCAGGGTCGGAACCAGGGACGAGCCTCCGAAACTGACGAAGGGCAGCGGGACTCCGGTGATGGGGAGGATGCCGCAGACGACGCCGATGTTCAGCATGGCCTGAAGCACGATCATGGTCGTGAGGCCCGCCGCCAGGAGCGACGAGAAGGTGTCTGGAGCGGTCATGGCCGTCCGGTAACCCCGCCAGGCCAGGACGAGGAAGAGACCGATGACCAGCACCGCCCCGACGAACCCGAGTTCCTCGCCTAGGATGGCGAAGATGAAGTCGGTATGCTCGGCCGGCAGGTAGAAGAACTTCTGGCGGCTATTCCCCAGACCCAGGCCGAAGAGCCCACCCGAGCCGATGGCGTAGATGGCCTGAATGATGTGGAAGCCGCTGCCTTGCGGATCGGCGAACGGATCGAGGAACGCCAGCCAGCGGCTGCGTCGGTACTCTTCGCCCAGCACGGCGTAAATGAGGACTGGGACGGCCGCCAGAAAGAGGCCAAGAAGGTGTCCCAGCCTGGCCCCGGCCACGAAGATCATGATGACTACGGCCCCGGCGATGGCCACCGCCGTCCCCAGGTCAGGCTGCTTCAGAATCAGGAAGAAGACGGCCCCAAGCAGGATGACGTAGGGCAAAACCCCCCGGGTGAGGCTCCTGATCTTCTCCGGATCGCGCGAGAGGGTCCAGGCCATGTAGACAACGATGGCCAGCTTCATTAGTTCGGATGGCTGGAACCGGAGTAGTCCGTAGCCTATCCAACGCCTGGCGCCTCCGGCCACCTGGCCGACGCCGGGGATGAGGACGATGATAATGCTGAGAAAGGTGACAAAGAAGAAGACCCGGGCGTACTTGCGGATTTCCCAGTGGTCGACCCGCATCAAGAGAAACATGGCCCCCAGGCCCAGGAAGGCCCAGACCAACTGGCGCTTGAGGTAGTAGTAGGCGTCTCCCACGTCGGCCAGGGCCCTGACGGAACTCGAGCTGAAGACCATGACCAGACCGATGGCCAGGAGAGTGGCCACGCTGCCTAATATGGCGTAGTCGGGCGGTCGTCGCGTCACGAGAAACTCACCTCGCCAGAAGGCCCCAGAGCCCGGCGGCGGCAAGAGCCAGGTTTACCAGCCAGAAGACCAGGGTGACCCTGATCTCGGGCCAGCCGGAGACCTCAAAGTGGTGGTGGAGGGGCGCCATCCGAAAGACCCGACGCCCGGTGAGTCGGAAAGAGGCCACCTGGATGATGACCGAGAGGACTTCGGCCACGTAAAGCCCCCCGATGAGCACAAGCCAGAGTTCCGTCCGCGTTAGGACGGCCAGGGCCGCCAGGGCCCCGCCCAAGGCCAGGGAACCGGTGTCGCCCATGATGACCCTGGCCGGGTGATAATTGTGAATGAGAAAACCCAGGCAAGCGCCGGCCACGGCGAAAGCAAAGACACCCAGGACAGCGGCGCCCGCCGCCCAAGCGACAAGACCGTAGGCGGCGGCCGTCGCCAGAACCATGCCGGCGGCCAGACCGTCCGCGCCGTCGGTAAAGTTGACGGCGTTGGTCACGCCCAGGACCAGAACTATGATGAACGGGATGTAAAAGACCCCGAGGTCGAGGCTGACCCGGGTGAAAGGTATGGCGACCTCTGTCCCCAGATTGAGAAGTGACGAGGCGCCCCAGCCCAAGAGGATGGCCAGGCCGATCTGGACGAGAAGCTTGTAGCGAGCCTTAAGACCGAGGGGGCGGCGCAAGGCGACCTTGAGAAAATCGTCGGCCAGGCCTAAGAGCGAGTGGCCGATGGTAACGGCCAGGGCCAGCCAGATGTAAGGACCCGTTCCGCCCAGGACCAGGGCAATCACGGCGACGACCGGCACGAAGACGAGCCCGCCCATTGTCGGGGTCCCGGCCTTGGCCAGGTGGGTGGCCGGGCCGTCGCTGCGGACCGTTTGCCCCCAGCGGAGACGGGCGAGAAGCGGCACCGCCGGGATGCCGATGAGGGCCACGCCGAGAAACGACGCGACGAAGGCCCAAAAAGAGACAAGCTCGATCTCCGTCATTGGCTGTCGCCACCTTTCCGCTGCTTGGGGCCGGCTTCCCGCTGCTCGAGACCGCCGAGGAGCCGTCCCACGATCTCTTCGAACTTCATCCCCCGGGAGGCCTTCACCAGCACCGTGTCTCCCGGCTGGAGCAGACGCAGGGCCAGAGCCGCGGCCTCGCGGTTGGGGTCGGCGACGCCCGGACCGAAGTGGGTCACCTTTCCCTCCCCCAGTCCGCGGCGGGCCTCCTCGGCCAGAGTTGCGGACCGAGGGCCGACGGCGATGACGTAGTCGAGACCCGCGGCCGCCGTCGCCCGGCCGAGATCGCGATGGGCCGCCTCCGTAAGCTGGCCGAGTTCGAGCATGTCGCCCAGGACAGCCACGGCCCGGCCACCCCGGCCGGCTCGCGTCCCGGTCAGGAGTTCGAGCGAGGCGGTCATCGAGGCCGGACCGGCGTTGTAGGCGTCGTTGATCACCCGAACTCCACCCCTGTCGATGATCTCCTGCCGCATGGCCGAGAGGCGCGGTCGGGCCAGGCCGGCCCGCATCGCCTCGGGATCCAGGCCCAGGGAGAGCCCGACGGCCAGAGCGGCCAGAGCGTTGAGGGCGCTGTGCCGGCCGGCCAGGGGCAGGCTGAACCGGCCGAGAGCCAGGCCCTCGTGAACCACGCCAAAGGACATCCCCCCATCAGGCAAGGACTCGAGTTCCTCCGCCGATAGGTCCGCGGGCTGGTCCAGACCGTAGATGATCACCCTGGCCAAACGCGACCGGTGGCCTGCGGCCAGGCCGGCCAGGATGGGATCGTCCCCGTTGAGGATCGCCGTGCCTTCCCGGGGCAGGGCCCAGAGAAGCTCCTCCTTGGCCCGGGCGATGGCCGGCACCGAACCGAGAAGCTCGATGTGGACCGGACCCACGTTGGTGATGACGCCCACGACAGGGCGGGCGAGTTCCGCCAACCGGGCGATCTCCCCCGCTCCGCGCATGCCCATCTCCAGGCAAGCCACCTGGTGCTCGGGTCCGAGTTCGAAAAGAGTCAAGGGCAGGCCGATGTCCGTGTTCAGGTTGCCCCGGTTGGCCAACACCCGCCGGGAAGAGCCAAGAACCGAGGCGATGAGATCCTTGGTCGTGGTCTTGCCCACACTGCCGGTCACGGCCACGATCGGCAGGGAGAAGCGGTCTCGATGATGCTTGGCCAGTTGGCCCAGGGCCTTGACAACGTCGGGGACGGCGAGGAGGTGCCGGCCGGTTCGATGGGCCTTGGGTCCGGGGTCGCGCGTCACCAGGGCGCCGACCGCCCCGGCATCGAGGGCTCGCTCAACGAAGGAATGGCCGTCGACCCGCTCACCGGCCAGGGCCCCGAAGAGATCGCCGGCCCGGACGAAGCGCGAGTCGACCTCGACTCCGGTGACCACTACGCCGGCGAGTTCCTCCGCGCGGCCGTCCACAACCCGGCCACGGGTAATCGCGGCGACTTCGGCCAGGCTGAAAAGCGGGCGGGGCCGGCCGCTCCGGGCGCGCTCGTCATCGCTCACGGGCGCCGCCTCCGGTCCGGGGGCGCCGGGGCCGGTGGGCCCGCCGCATCCGCGCCCGCCCCGATCTTTCGCAGAATGGCCTCGCGCAAGACCTCCCGGTCATCAAAGGGGACGGTCTTATCGGCAAAGCTCTGGTAGGTCTCGTGACCCTTGCCGGCCACCAGGACGAGATCGCCCGGGCCGGCCGCGGCCACGGCCAGGTTGATGGCCCCGGTCCGGTCGGGGTCGACGAGGTAGCCGGACCCTTCCCGCCTCCCGAGGCGTTCGAGTCCCGGTCTGATCTCCTCGATGATGGCCTCGGGCCTCTCGCTCCGGGGGTTGTCCGAGGTAACCACACACAGGTCGGAGAGCTTGGCCACGACCTCACCCATCAGGGGACGCTTGGCCCGGTCCCGGTCCCCACCGCAGCCGAAGACGGTGATGACGCGCCGGGGATGGAGAGCTCTGGCCGCCTGGAGGACGTTCTCAAGTCCATCCGGCGTATGGGCGTAGTCGACCACGGCCAGGAAGTCCTGACCGGCGTTCACGCTTTCGAAGCGACCGGCGGCCCCCTTCACGCCGTCCAGGCCGGCCACCGCCGCCTCGGCGGGAACCCCCTCCACGAGAGCGACCGCCAGAGCGGCCAGGGCGTTGGCCACGTTGTGCCGTCCGGTCAGCGACAGAGTAACCGGGACGCGGAATGCCGCCGGCGCCGGCAGTCCGGCGCCAAGCCCGCCTCTGGCCGTGAGGGTAAAGGTCATCCGGTCAGGACCGGGATTGATGTCGGTGGCTCTTAGCCCGGCGTCCTCGGCCTCCAGGGCGTAGGTCACCAGGGGAACGCGGGCCACAGCCGCGAGCCGCCGCGCGTAGGGATCGTCGGCGTTGAGCACGGCGACCTTGGGACCCGGCTTGGGTATCCCCAGATACGACCGGCCGAGGCCCTCAAAGAGCCTGGCCTTGGCCAGGAAGTACTCCTCCATTGTCCCGTGGAAGTCGAGGTGGTCCTGGGTCAGATTGGTGAAGACGGCCACGTCGTACTCAAAGCCGGCGACGCGGTCCAGCGCGAGCGCGTGCGAACCGACCTCCATGGCAAGATGAGTGTCGCCGGCGCCGGCCATCCTGGCCGCGAGACTCTGCAAGTCAAAGGCCTCCGGCGTGGTCCTTCCGGCCGGATAGGTCTCCCCGCCGACAACGGTCTGGACCGTGCCGATCAGCCCGCAGGACCGGGGGCCGACCAGGAGTTCGCGGACGAGGTGGACGGTCGTGGTCTTGCCGTTGGTGCCGGTGACCCCGATCACCCGAAGCTTGCGCGACGGATGCTCGAAGAAGTTCGCTGCCGCGCGGCCCATGGCCTGGCGCACCGACGGCACGGCGACGATGACCGGCGCCACCCCCGGAGACGCGGCCGGCCCGCCCGGCGCCGCCTCCGGGGCCGCGACCCGGGCGGTCAGGGCGGTGCGCGCCGCCTCCAGCCCGGCCGGACCCTCGACGACAATGGCCGCCGCGCCGCGCCCGATGGAGTCCGGGATGAAGGTGTGGCCGTCCTGGACGAAACCCCTCACACAGAAAAAGACACTCCCGGGGCGCACCTGGCGCGAATCGTAGGTGACCGCGGCCACCGGAGTAGCCCCGTCACCCAGGACAGCCTGGATCTCAAGTCCCTCAACTAGCTCGGAGAGTCGAAGCGTTGCCCATTCCCCCCGTAACCCCGATCGGGTCCGCCGACCGCGTTGCCGGACCACCGGCCAACCACGCGGTCTGGCCCTATCGTTTCCGGACTCCCTGGCGGGACATGCCGCGACAAGAGAGCGGGGGCCCCTCCAGGGCCTGGCCCCTGCCGTGGCCTCGCGTCTAGCGTCGCGGCGGGGCAAAGACAACCTTCACGGAGTTTCCCGCGGCGACGGACGCTCCGGCCGGAGGATCCTGACTCACCGCAACCCCGGTTCCCTCCACCACCAGGAGAAGGCCGGCCCGTTCGAGGAGGGTGGCCGCTTCGGCCATACTCCGTCCGGCCACGCTGGGAACGCTGACCAGACTCTGCGACGGGCCCAAGCCCTGAGCTTCGAGAAGGACCAGAGTCCCGGCGGTCGCCTTGGCTTCAGGCCCCGGGATCTGGCTCGACACGATGCCGGCCGTCTCCCCGGCGACCTCGGCCCTGAGGCCGGCCGCACGCAATCTCGCCAGGGCTTCACCCACGGGCAGACCGACGACGCTCGGCACCGTCAATTCGCTGGCAGGCCCGGTCTCCCTGTCGCCGGGGTTCGACCCCTCCCCCTCTTTGTAGATCAGTGGTATCTCAAGATAGCGGTAGATGTCACGCATCAGCCGCCCGAAGGGTGGCGCGGCGACCTGACTGCCGTAGTAGGCCCCCTGCGGCTCGTCCACGACCACAAGGACCAGGATCTTCGGGTCTTCGGCCGGGCCGTAACCGCAGAATGAAGAGACAAAGAGATCCGAGGAAACCACTCCTCCGACCGTCTTCTGGGAGGTGCCCGTCTTGCCCGCCAGGCGGTAACCCGGCATGTAGGCAACCTTTCCCGTGCCCGCGGTCACGACGGCCTCCATGGCCAGGCCGACCTCCCGCGCCGTGTCGGCCGAGATGACCTGGGTTCCCGTCGGCCACTCGATGCTGGTCACGACCTTGCCGTCGGGGCTTATCCATTCCTTGGCCACATGGGGCGTGACCAGACGCCCGCCGTTTCCGATGGCCGCCATGGCCCTGGCCAACTCAAGGGGCGTGACGGTCAGGGTCTGTCCAAAGGACATGACGGCCAGGTCGACGTTCTTGCATTCTTTTCTGGACATGATCAGGCTCGTGGCTTCTCCGGGCAGGTCCACTCCTGTCGTAGAGTCGAGCCCGAAGGCGTGCCAGTACTTGTAGAAGCCATCGGGACCAAGGCGCAGCCCGATGTTGACAAAGCCGACGTTGCACGAGAACTCAACAACCTCCGTGAAGTCCAGGGAACCGTGACCGTCCCCGCGGTGGCAATGGATGCGGCGGTCGTCGACGACGATGCTGCCCGGGCAGTAGAACCTGTCGGTGCTGGAGACGACCCCCTCGTCCAGAGCCGCCGCGGCGGTGACCGGTTTGAAGGTCGACCCGGGGTGGTAGGTGTCGCTGACAGCGAAGTTCCGCCAATTCTCTTCGGGGTATTCGGCGAAGTGGTTGGGGTCGAACGTTGGCCGACAACCAAGCCCCAGGATGTCTCCGGTGTCGGGATCCATGACCAGGATGGTTGCGTGCATGGGTTTATTCTCACCCATGATCCGGTCGAGTTCCCGCTCGACCAGGCTCTGAATGACCTCATCGATCGTCAGAACCAGACCCTGCCCGTCCGTGGGGGCAATGTAGCGGTGCAGGGCCTGCGGAATCTGACGCCCCAGGGCGTCGTACTCGATGACAATGGAGCCCGGGGCGCCGCGCAGTTCCTTGTCGTAGGTGTACTCCACGCCGGCCAGTCCCTGGCTGTCTATTCCGGCGAAACCGAGGACATGGGCGGCCACCGACCCCTTGGGGTAGACTCTCTGGCTTTCCTGAGTGAACCCGATGCCGGGCAGTTCCATGACCTTGACGGCCTGGGAAACGTCATCGGGCACTTTACGCTTGATCCAGACGAAGGCCTGGACCTGTGTCAGTTGCCTCAGGACCCAGTCGTAGTCCAGGCTGAGGGCCTCGGCCAGCTTGCGGGTCGTGCCGGGTGGATCGCTCACCTCGGAGGGAACGGCGAAGATGGAGTCCACGTTGACACTCACGGCCAACTCGCGACCCATTCGATCGTAGATGGCGCCCCGCCTGGCTTCGACGGGAACCTCGTGGGTCCGGATGTTGAAGGCCTTCTCCCGAAGCTCGGCCCCCCGGACAAACTGGAGGTAGCCGAGGCGTCCGGCGAGGACCAGAGCGAAGAGGGCAAACAGGACCAGAAGAACGAGAACACGTCTTCGCAGGCCGATGCCCGGCTGTGTCGTCAAAGCTGGATCCCCGCCTCGCTATTGCCACTCGCGGGCCTCGGTCTGTGAAACACCGGTCAGCCAGCGATAGAAGCGATCCCAGAGCGAGGCCTGCCCGCCACCCGGCCCGGTGGCGCCGGCCAGGACGGGGTCACCGGGCGTCGCGCCGGTCGCGCCGGGGACCAGAGTGATGATCCGGGCCAGGGACTCCGACTCGCCGCCGTCCGCGAAGCCACCCGCCACGCCGTCCGTCCCGCCGCCCGCCGCGCCGCTGCCCGGCGCCGGGAGGGCCTCCAAGCCGGCGCCCACGCGCACGTACTCCGGCCTGACCATACCCAGTCGCACGGCTTCTTTCTCGACCCGGGCCAGTGACTCGTAGCCCGAGACCTGGTAGCCGAGCTTCTCGTTTTCAGCCTTTAGGGAAGCGATCTCGGTCTTCACTTCGTTGATTCTGAAGCCCAAGCGGGCCGTGGTCGTGTAGCTCCAGGACAAGGCCACGGCCAAGAGAAAGGCCACGGCCAGGTAAACCAGGTAGGAACGAATTCCAACCTGGGCCCGGACCTCACCCTCGCCGGGCCGAACCGTCTCCCGGCGCGGCGTGATGGCGCTCGACCGGCTCGGCCAGGGAGCAACGCTCGACCGGCTCGGTGACGGAAAGGCGCTCGACCGGCTCGGCCAGGGAGCAACGCTCGGCCGGCCCGGCCACGGAAGAGCGCTCGCCCGGCTTGGCGAGAAGGGCAAAGACCCGCTGGCCGCCCGCTTGTTCCGGTGTCCGACCCTCGGGGGAACCCCCATCACCCTATTCACCGCCTTCGAGACCTATGACCCTCGTGCCCGGCGGGCACGGATGGTCCCCAGCCTAGACCCGCTCCGCGGCTCTGAGCTTGGCGCTTCGAGCCCGCGGATTGCCCGCTACCTCCGACTCACTCGGAAGAAGTGGCCGCCTGGTTAGAACCTTGAGAGTAGGTCTCCCGCCACACCGGCACTCCGGCAGACCGGGCGGGCAACGACACCCGCGCTCGGCGGCGCGAAAGGCCAGCTTGACGATTCGATCCTCAAGCGAGTGGTAAGAGATCACAACCGCCCGGCCGCCCACCGCCAGAGTATCCGCGACTTTGCTCAGGGCCGCCTCAAGTTCCGTCATCTCGTCGTTAACCGCGATTCTGAGAGCTTGAAAGACCCGGCGGGCCGGGTGCGGGCCCTGTCGCCGCGCCGAGGCCGGGACAGCCTCCTTGATGATGGCCACGAGTTGATCCGCGGTCTCGATCGGCGCCCGCCGCCTGGCCCGGACGATGAAGCCGGCGATACGGGAGGCCCACCTCTCCTCACCCCAGTCGCGGAAGACGCGGGTCAACTCGTCCAGGGACAGAGCGCCGAGCAAATCAGACGCTGATGGCCCGCTACGGGTGGTGTCCATTCTCATGTCAAGAGGCGCTGATCCGTGGAAGCTGAAACCGCGTTCCTGGACATCCAATTGAGCCGAGGAGACCCCCAGGTCGAACAGGATACCCTGGACACCCCCAAAACCCGCCGTCCGCGCGACTTCGTCTATCTCGGAGAAACGGGCGTGGACCAGGGTCACCCGGTCACCAAAACCGGCCAGCCGCTTGCCCGCGGCCTCCAGGGCCATTGGGTCTCGATCCAGGCCAAGGACCCTGCCCCCGGGTCCGGCCATCTCGGCCAGACGTTCGGCGTGCCCGCCGAAACCCACGGTGGCGTCGACATAGACCGCGCCGGGTCCGGCGTCGATGAGGCCGGCGACCTCCTCAAGCATCACCGGTCGGTGCCCGTATGTCATGCCGCTTGCCCTCCCGGACCAGCAGCTCTCTGTAAAAGGAGCGTGGCTCGGACATAACCCTCCGAACTCCGGACGGCTCCAGGCCACGCATCGGGGAGCAGCAACTTCGGACCGCGGGGGACAGCCTGTCCGGCCGCCTATCCCATGGCCTCAAAGCGCTTGAAAACTAAATTCTTAAATCAAGGAGCTTCTCGGCGATGTTCTCGTACTCGTTTTTGACCCGCTGGCTGAAGGACTCGTAGGCGACCGGGTCCCAGATCTCGGCCCGGGTCGAGACACCGATGAGTACGGCTTCCTTCTCCAAGCCGGCGTACTCCCGGAGACCAGAGGGCAGGAGAACCCGCCCGTGGCTGTCTACGTCGGCGTCGGCCGACCCGGCCAGAAGGAAACGGGAGAACTCCCGGGCCTCCTTCCGTCCTAGGGGTAGATCGCCCAAGCGCTCCATCAGGGCCTCAAACTCCTTGGTCGAAAAAATGAACAGACACTTCTCAAGGCCCTTGGAGACAACGACGCGCTCGCCCAACTCGGTCCGAAACTTGGCCGGCAGGCTGACGCGTCCCTTATCATCTAGGCTGTGGCGGTACTCCCCGTAAAGCATGTGAAGGTTTCCCACTCCGTCCCACTCTGTCCCACCTTGGGTTCATTCTACTATGCCCGGGGGCTTCGTGCAACTGCCCAGCTATGCGCAGTCATCGGTCCGTGGCGCAACTCCCAGAGACCCCAACAAATCACCAGCATAGGACCGTCTGCGGTCAGCCAAACCTAGACTCGTAAACAAAGGTCAGATGACGGCAACAGAAACCAGGAGGAGGTGAGCACAGTGGGTGTTGGTCAGAGGTCGAACCGCATCCTGGTTAGGGGGGCGGAGCACGCTCTCGACCAGTTCAAGTACGAGGTCGCGCGGGAGATCGGGTTGACCCCTCCCCAGGACGGGTACTGGGGCGACTATCCGGCTCGTCAGTGCGGAGCGATGGGAGGTCACATGGTCCGGCGGATGATCCAGGACGCTGAACTCCGGCTGGTCGGAGGCGGGTTCGCTGGAACTGTGGGAGTAGGCTTCGGCGGCGGCTACACTGGACCGGGGTACACCACTAGGTAAGGCTGAAAGCCACCAAGTGAAGATGCGCAAGACCGGAGCGGCTGTTATCATCAGCCGCTCCGTCATTGAAGGGCAAACGAGCAGGTAAATCTGCAAGATAGCCGCCGGAGAAAGAAGACCTCGCCAGGGGCGAGAGCGATTAGGCCGGCCAAAGGATTTTCGAAAGTTTGTGGGTTTAGGGAACCGAAACCATCCAGAAGAGGAGGTGAGACATAGTGGGAACGGGACAGAGGTCTAACCGCATCCTGGTTCGGGGTGCCGAGCAGGCGCTTGATCAGTTCAAGTACGAGATCGCGCGTGAGATCGGCCTCCAGACTCCCCCCGATGGCTACTGGGGCGACTATCCGGCGCGGCAGTGTGGCGCCATGGGCGGTCACATGGTCCGCCGGATGATTCAGGACGCTGAGTCGCGCCTTGCGGGCGGAACCGGTCTCCGCACCGGCCCGACCGTCTAACCGGGCTCTATGGTGCGGATCGACCGGCCCCCACGGGTCGGAGAAACATCGGAGCGGCTGCCGCGAGCAGCCGCTCCCCTATTCTCTCTTTAAGAAGACGAAAGCATCAACCTTGGCGCCCGCCCAGCCGGGTTCGAAAGTCGGCCCACTCGGCCTCGATCTCCGGTGGAACGAGGCCGCGGCGGCCCTGACCCATACCAGAGGCCAAAAGGTACATCTGGGCCAGCCAGTAGCCGCGGAAGGCCACATTGTAGTTGATCCAGATTTCAAGCTTGGTCGTGATGTTTACCTGAGAGATGCCCAGGGGAACGCGCAGCCAGCCGGAGGTCACCCGCCGCGACCGCCAGGTGAACGCCGGCGCCGCCGGGTCCTTGAAGGTGAGGACGATCGCGCCGCGGTAGGGCGCCTTGGGCGGTTTGCGGCGATGCAAGTGGTACTCGAGTTCCTGGCGGTCGGCCCCGTAGCGCAAAGCTTCCTTCACGATTTGGTCCTGGGGTATCTCCCGATTGCGCCCGATGTAGGGGATCATAAAGTAGATCTCGATCTCGTCACCAAGGAAAACGTCGTCTCGCCGCAGTTCGGTGATGTAGGGGAAGATGGCCCGCAGGATGTCGCCGACCGCGGCTGAGGGATAGCCTCGTTGCATGAGGCGCAGAAAAACTTCTTCCCAGTCCTCAAGACCCATGGCCTCGGGCGAGACACTGTCGAGGCGGAAGTGGCCCGGCCAGGTCTTGTGGAGTTCAGCCAGAGCCCGGGTCAGGCCCGCGTAGCGGCGCCGCACATTGCCGTCAAACCAGTTCGCCGCCAGGAAGACTTCTAGCTGGCTAAATGACGGGACTTGAACATTCAGCCAGTTGACCACGTAGCGGCTGGAGACAATGGACTCGACGAAATCAGGGGCTTTCCACGCGGTCTCGACAAGCTCTCCGAAGTAACGCGGGACTTTCGTGCCCTCAGTCATCGGTCCACCTCCCAAGGAGAAGGGTACATAGTGGCCACGCCCTTTGTCAAGGCAATGCGGGGAAGACTAGCCCGGGGCGGGAAACATGGAGGTGGTTTCGCTGGCGGGCAAGATGGCGCTGGCTCTCGTCGCCGCGGCGGTCAGCGGGGCGGCCATGTCGTTTCAGGGGGTCTTCAACGCGGCCCTCAGCAAGAAGGTGAGCCTCATCGGGACGAGCGTGGCCGTCCACGTCATCGGAACCGTCCTGACCGGGATCATCCTAGTTGCCGCTCTTCTTACCGCCCACGAGTGGCTCCCGGCAAGGCTCAACCTTGCCGGCATTCCCTGGTACGCCTATCTGGGCGGTGTTCTGAGCGTTCTCATCATTATCGGGGTGGCCTCAGCCTTTCCGGTCACAGGGGCCGGGTTGGGGGTCTCCATGATCATCACCGCCCAGCTCGCCGCCGCCGTGGTCCTCGACCACTTCGGCTGGTTCGAGACGCCAAGAGTGGCCATCACCTGGATCAGGCTTCTAGGGATAGCTCTGCTCATCATCGGAACTCGCCTCGTAGCCAAGTAAGGGCCGGCAAACCTCATCGAGTTGTTTCAAGTCGTTGATGATCGCCAAAGGTTGCCCCAGGGGGTCGCCTCGCCTGGGATCGTCTTCCTCGCGCAGGCCCGTGAAGTACACTGACCGCGCCCCCGCGGCAGTCGCCCCGACAATGTCGGCCTCCCAGTCGTCCCCGACGTGAACCAGGTCCCCGATGTCCACGCCGAGCCCGATGGCGGCCTGCCGGAAAAGGACTGGGTGGGGCTTGACGAACTCCCAATCGGCTGAGATGACGATCACGTCGAAAAAAGACGCGAGCCCCTTAGCGGCTAGGACCCGTCGCGTGCCCGGCGAGTAGGGGTAGTTGGTGATCACCCCCAGGCGGTAGTGCCGCTTGAGCCCGGCCAGAAGTGGCCTGATGCCCTCGGGCAGGGGTAAGGCGTCCACCAGGACCTCGACGTAGGCCTCGACGGCCTCGGCCAGAAGCTCCGGGGAAACCCTGCCCTGGCCTCCCGCCACTGGTTCAATGGTCAGTCGAAGGCGGTCGACGAGATCGTTTTCCCGAAGATGGGGCAGGTTGACGCGGTACTGCTCCTGCCTGACCGCGTCGTATCGAGCGATCACCTCCTCCGCGTCGCACGGACCCACGCGCTCTCGCAGGAAGGTCACGAAGCCGCGCAGGAGGGCGCCCATCTCCGCCTGGTTGAAGGGCAGCAGGGTGTTGCCCACGTCGAAGGTGATGGCCCGGATCATGGCTCTTCCCACCGTCCCGCCGCCCGGTGAAGCAGTGTCGCCACCGTCTCGATCCCCAGCCAGTAGTCCTCCAGAATGATGTTCTCGTTCGGGGCGTGAACGGACGAGGTCGAATTGCCGACGCCGAAGCCGACCACGGGCAGTCCGAGATTGGTGAAGATGGGCATCGGCCCGGAGCCGGTCATCGTCGGGTGGACCACGGCCGGCTGCCCGTAGGTCTCCCGGATGGCCTCGGTGACGATGCCAACGAAGGGCGACCTCGGGTCGGTGCGGGCCGGACGCTCCCCGGCGTGGATTCTGACCTCGATGTCCCCAAAGCCGTGCCGGCGAAGATGGGCCTTGACCAGGGCGGCGATCTCCACCGGATCCTGGTCCGGAACGAGTCTGAAATCGAGCTTGGCCACGGCCCGCGAGGGCAGGACTGTCTTCTCCCCGTCCCCGGTGTAGCCCGATACGAGACCACAGATGGTCGCCGTCGGTTCGTAGAAATTGCGGCGGTTGGCCTCCAGGCCCTTGAGCCCGAGGAGAAGACCCGGGAGGCCCAAACTCTTGGCCGTGGCGGCGCTAGTGTCCGGTATGCTCCTCAGGAGTTCAAGATCGGCCTGGCTCGGCGCCCGCACCGCATCGTAGAAGTCATCAACCAGGATGTGCTCATCCTTGTCCTTGATCGTCGCTAGGGCCCAGATCAGGCGCCAGGCGGGGTTGGGAACCAGGGTGGCCTGCGAGGAATGAATGTCAGCCCGCGCTCCGCGAGCGACGAGTTCGAGGTAGCAGATGCCCTTGACGCCGAGGGTGACCGTTGGGCGTCCGGCGGCGTCGCGGTAGCCGGACTCCCAGACGACACCGTCGACCTTGGCCAGCCAGTCGGCGTTGGCCCGGACAAACTCCTCAAGGTGCGGGCTGCCGGTCTCCTCCTCGCCCTCGCAGACGAAGACAACCGATACGGGCAGACCGCCACCCGCCTGCGTCCAGGCCGCCACGGCTTGGATGCGGGCCAGGAGGTTACCCTTGTCGTCGGCCACGCCGCGGGCGAAAAGGCGTCCGTCCCGCATCGTGGGCTGAAAGGGCGGTGAAGCCCACTCCCCCAGCGGATCGGGTGGCTGGACGTCGTAGTGATTGTAGAAGAGGATGGTCCGGTCGGATTGACCCCGGGCCTGCCCGACAACGATGGGCTGACCCCGCGATCCCTGGAGTGAGGTCTCGACCCCTGCGGCGCGGAGAAGGCCGGCTACAGCCTCCGCCGTGGGACCAAGACTGGCCCCCGTCGCCGAGACGCTCTCTGTCCGGCACAGGGCCACCAGTTGGTCGGCAAACAGCCCGCGGCTTCGCCGGACGTACTCCAGCACGGCCGCAAGAGGACCCGACGCCTCAACCATCGCCCCACTCTCCCCGCTGGCGCGCCGTCTCCCGCTCCCGGCCCACGCCCCGTATGATGCGCTTCTCCGTGCAGACCAAGTCCATCTGAGCGTCGTAGGGGTCCAGGGGCAATGGCTCGGGCGAGATCTGGACCTCAAAAGCCAGGGCCACCCTCACCGCGGAGATGGCCTCCCCCGTCAGGAAGCGGTCGTAGTAGCCGCCGCCGTAACCGAGCCGTCCACCAGTAGCGTCGAAGGCTACCCCGGGGACGACGACAAGATCGAGACCCCCGACCGCAAAGGGCTCGCACCGGGATGGGTCGGGCTCCATGATGCCGTAAGGCCCCGGGCGAAGTTCCGCGAAGCCGCCCCTCAGGCGAAGGGCAAGAAGCCGCCGCTCCGTTACAAGGGTCACGGGGGCGCAAACAACTTTCCCCGCCGCCAGGGCCTCCTCCATGATCCGTGAGGTGGGAACCTCACCGCGGAAAGCCAGGTAGACCATGACGGCCCGGGCTTCGTCGAACACGGCCTGCCCGAGGAGACGCTCCTGCGCCTCGGCGCCAAGGGCGGAAGCCAGGTCGCCAAGACCCAAGCGAAAACCAAGAAACGTTCGTCGCAACTCGGCCTTGTCCGGCAAACCAGGCGAGATAGTCACCTCGGGTCAATCGTCGACGCAGGAGAAATAGACGACCGTGACAGACTCCTCCAGACCGATCGTCCGACCGTAGACCTTACCCAGGAAATCCAGGACGTCGTCGACACCGCGCATGTCCTGGTTCTCGCCACTAATGTCTCGAACCGAGAGCTTGGAGACCGGTTTAACCTCGACCAGGTCGAGAACGGCTTCGAAGAGCCGCCTCCTGGGCTCGAAGCGGTTTCCGTAGGTGATGAGGACAACGTCCCCCTCCTGGTACTTCTTGGTCTTGTCTCCCAGGCGGATCGTGCAACTCTTCTTCTGGGTGAGAATGTTGCCGTGGTAAACGGTGGAGTAGAAGTTGAGGGCCTTCATCCAGCCCACCCCCTCCAGCAATTTGCCGTCCTATTCGGCGAGAGACCCCCCTTCCCTCCCCGGCCGTCGGAAGCGGGCGCACCGACAGCGAATGTGTGAGCCCTTGGAGGTTGGCGCGCGGCCGGGCCGAACTCTCCGGCAAAGGCCCAAGCTATGCCCCGGGGTTCCAGGTCTCGCTCCGAACTCCTGGGGACCAGGGAGGCGCTTCAATTGGACGAAAACGTAAAGCCGGCTTTTCCCCGCTTCTACACCAATCACGCCAACATCTACGCCACGCCCTTCGACGTTGTGCTGGAGGCCGGGGTGAAGAGCGCGCCGACCGATCAGAGCACCGTAAGCTGTCATCTGGTGATGAGCCCTCAGATGGCCAAGGTCGTGGCCCAGATTCTGACCGAGTCCATCCGCCAGTGGGAAGAAAAGCACGGGGAGATCCGGCTCTCCGGCCAGTTGATGCACGGGCCGACGGGACAGAAGAGCCAGCCCTCCTGAGCCCCGCCTGCCCGCCCGGCGCTTCGGGCCTACGGCCCCGCCCGGTCGATCCGGCGCCCCAGGGTCTCGGCCAGCAAGTCGAGGGCGCCGTCTTCGCTGAAGCCAAGTCGCCAAACCGCCAGTCCGGAAAGCCCCTTGGCTCTGGCTAGGGCGGCCTTGTCCGCGAGATGCTGGGCGTTCTGGAGCCAGACTTCCCGCTTGATCCCGGTCTCCGAGACGTAGGTGAAGAAAGACTGGCGGCTGGCTGGATCCAAGTGCACGGGAACCCCTTCGGCCTGGGCTCGAGCCAGGGCTGTCGCCGCGGACAGGTACTCGGCGATCCCGTTCTCGGACGCTGTCGGCCAATCGTAGGCATAACTCCCCACCCCAAGAATGACCTTTCCGGGCGACACGTAACCGAGAAGGCTATCCACGCCGGCTTCCGCCCACGGCAAAGGCGCCACCGGTCCGGGATCGGTGGCCGAGTAGTGAAGATCGTAGACCAAGAGGATGATGCCATCCGCCGCCCGGCCGATGGCCCGGTAGTCGAAGAACCCGCTCACCGCCGGCGAGACTTCCACGTCCGGGAAAACCGAGACGAGCAGGGTTCGCCCCTGACCGCGGAGGGCGCCCCCGAGAGCGGTAACGAAAGCCGAGTAGGACTCGCGGGCCTCCGGTGGCAGGAGTTCGTAGCCAAGGTTCAGACCATCGTAGTCCCTGGCGGCGACGAGGTTGGAGAGATTCTCCACCGTCTTGGCCCGGGCCGAGGCGGTCCGAATGGCGTCAAAGCCGTTGCCCGAGCTCTGCTTGAGGTTGGTGACCAGGGGAATGACTCTGATTCCCCGCGACCGGGCCAGATTGACAACCTCGGGGCGATAGCCGTCACCGACAATCTTCCCCGAGGAGTCGACAGAGTACCAGAAGGGAGAGACCACGTCGAACAGGTCGGCATAGCGCTGGAAAGTAGGCCAGGAGTCGACGAACTGCGGGCCGGTCCCGTTCTCGAAGAAACCGATTACCTGGAAACGAGTCTCGGGGCGGAAGTAGGGAGCTGTAGCCAAGGGCACGAGAAAGCGGCCCCAGACGATGAAAGCGGCCCAAGCCGTTACGGTGAGACCGTAGAGCGCCCTACCCGCGAGCGGGTTTCCAAACACCTCGCGCCGGAGACGCCGGGCAATCTCGACTAGGTCCAGACCGCCGTACTCGCGGCGCGTCGCCGCGGCCAAGGAGCGGACCCACCGCCCCAGGCGTCTCCGTATCGTACGCAGGTCCTCGAGAAACTCCTCCCGCGATGGCCAGGCCGGCCTAGACAACTTCATGGGTCCAGTATGCCCCACGGCCGTCCGGGGACCCCGCCGGTCTTGGTCTAGTCGAGGATCACGAGCGAATCGCCGACAGCGACCGAGACACCCTGGCCGACCAAAACCTCGCGGATTGTGCCGTCGCGGGGAGAGACAATCTCGTTCTCCATCTTCATCGCTTCCAGAACAACGATGACCTGACCGTGCTTGACCGCCTGTCCCGGCGCCACGGAGACGCGCAGGATGATCCCGGGCAGGGGCGCCCTGACTACTTCCCCGCCACCCGTGGGCGAGCGAGTCGGGGCGGGGCCACCCGTCCCCGCGGGAGACCGCCCCCGCGGGACGGCCAAGGGTTGGCCTGCGGCGACCCTCGGCGGCGACACCAGCGCCCCCGAAGAAGCAGCCGCCGGGCCTGCTTCGGTCACGAAAACCGGCTCGGCGCCGGCCAACTCCTCGACCTCAACCTCATAGGTCTCCCCATCTACGGTGACGCGATATCTGCGCGTGCTCATCGCGGGGAAGTTCCCCTCCTTGTTGCCAACTGTTGACGCCCCAGCATGTTCTCCAGCCGGCCGACCGCGGCCCAGCCCAGACCGGCGACACCGCCCGGGCGATCAGACCACGGGCCACGGGTGGGCCTCAGGCCAACATCCCCGGCCTCGGACGCCCGGCCGGCCGCTTCGGCCTCGAGGTGGGCCGAGATGGCCGCGGCCATCACGGCCAGATGACGGGGTGGAATGAAGTCACCGCCCGTGAGCCTGGTGGACAAGTTTCCGTCCCCCTTCATGCGCGTCTAGACCGGGAAATTCCCGTGCTTCTTGGCCGGTCGGGTCTCTCGCTTACTGGCCAGGACCGTGAAAGCCTTGATGAGCTCGGGGCGCGTGTCGGCCGGGTCAATCACGGAGTCCACGAAACCGCGAGCCGCCGCTGCGTAGGGATTCGAAAACCGCTCCCGGTACTCGGCGACACGGTCCTCGCGAGCCTTCCTCGGATCCTCGGCCGCCTTCATCTCTTCACGAAAGATCACTTCCACCGCTCCGGCGGCGCCCATGACGGCGATCTCCGCTCCCGGCCAGGCGAAGGCGATGTCGGCCCCCAGGGCCCGCGAGCACATGGCCAGGTAGGACCCGCCGTAGGCCTTCCTCAGAATGAGTTGGATCTTGGGTACGGTTGCCTCCGCGTAGGCGTAGAGCAGTTTGGCCCCGTGGCGGATGATGCCGCCGTGCTCCTGAGAGGCGCCGGGCAGATAGCCCGGTGTGTCCACCAGGGTCAGGAGGGGAATGTTGAAGGCATCGCAGAACCGCACGAAACGCGCCGCCTTGTCGGAGGCGTTGATGTCAATGGAACCGGCCAGAACCTTGACCTGGTTAGCGATGACGCCCACGGTCCGGCCGCCCAGCCGTCCGAAGCCGGTGACCATGTTCTCGGCCCAGAATGCCTGGCTCTCGAAGAAGTCTCCGAGATCGAGGATGGGCAGGATGACGTCGCGGACATCGTAGGCCTTGTTCGTTTCGGCCGGAACCACATCGCGCAAGGCCGCGTGGGTGCGCGTCGGGTCGTCCGCCATCGGGGCCGGCGGTGGATCCTCGATGTTGTTCGAGGGCAGGTAAGCCAGGAGCCGCCTGATCATGGTCAAGCACTCCCTGTCGTCAGCGGTGTAGAAGTGGGCCACTCCGCTCACGCGGTTGTGGGTCGCCGCTCCGCCGAGGTCATCCATGCTCACCTCTTCCCCGGTCACCGACTTGATGACCTGGGGTCCAGTGATAAACATCTGGCTGGTCCCGGCGACCATGAAGACGAAATCGGTCAGGCCGGGCGAGTAGACGGCACCCCCGGCGCACGGACCGAGGATGGCCGAGATCTGGGGAATGACCCCCGACGAGATCGTGTTGCGGTAGAAGATATTGCCGTAGCCGTTGAGGGCGTCGACGCCCTCCTGGATGCGGGCGCCTCCGGAGTCGTTGAGACCCACGAAGGGCACGCCGGCCGCGCGGGCCAAATCCATCGCCCGGCAGATCTTGGCCGCGTGCATCTCCCCTAAGGCGCCGCCCATGACCGTGAAATCCTGAGCGAAGGCGTAGACCGCGCGTCCATCCACGAGACCGTAGCCCGTGACCACGCCCTCCCCCGGCGCTCGCTCCTGGTCCATGCCGAAATCCCGGCAGCGGTGGCCGACGAAGGTCTGGATCTCGACGAAGCTACCGGAGTCGAAAAGGATGTCGAGCCGCTCTCTGGCCGTCAGCTTGCCCTTCGCATGTTGCTTACCTACCCGATCCGGTCCGCCTCCGGCCCGGATCTCTTCCAGCCGCCCACCCAGCGCGGTCAGCTTGTCGCTTACCATCGAGAGCAATCCCCCCTGCCGTGGCCCGGTCCCGGCCGTCCGGCCGGATCGGGCGGGGCGGTCAGACTTCGTCGTGCTGGCAAAGCTCCACCAGGACACCGCTCAAGCTCTTGGGGTGAAGGAAGGCGATCTTGGGCGCGCCCACGCCCGGGCGTGGCTTCTCGTCGATGAGAGCGTATCCGGCCGCCTTAGCCTTGGCTAGAGCCGCCTCAATGTCCGGTACGGCGAAGGCCAGGTGATGGACTCCCTCGCCCCGGGTCTCAAGGAACTTGGCCACGGCGCCGGTTGTCCCGACGGGGGCCAGAAGCTCAATCTCAGTCTCTCCCGCGTGGATGAATGCGATCTTGAGGTCAGCCGTGTTCTTGAGCGTGGCGATCTTGAGACCCAAGACCTCAGTGTAGAATCTCTGGCTGACCTCGATGTCTCGCACGGCGATCCCGATGTGGTCGACTCTCATCATCCCCACCACCCCTCCCTAGCCTCTTCGTTCCTTAACGGCTCCCCGGATAAACTCGGCGATCTCGGACGTCGGCGACCCGGGACCGAAGACGGCCCGCACCCCCGCCTGGATGAGAGCGGGAGTGTCCCCCGCGGGGATTATCCCGCCGCCGATGACGATGACGTCACCAAGGCCCCGCTTTCTGAGCTCGTCCACGACCCGCGGGAAGAGAACCCGGTGAGCCCCAGATAGAGAACTAAGGCCGACGACGTCGGCATCCTCGTCCAGGGCCGCTTCGGCGATCCGCTCCGGAGTCTGACGAAGTCCGGTGTAGATAACTTCCATGCCCGCGTCACGCAAAGCTCTGGCCACGACCTTCGCCCCCCGGTCGTGACCGTCGAGACCCGGCTTGGCCACGATCACCCTTATCGGACCACTGCGAGCCACGCTCGACACCTTCTTTCGCTCTAACCCGCGCCCGACCCCGCATCTTTCGCCGAGCCGGTCTGCCTCACCGGCCCGCCCCCGCGTACTCGCCAAAGACCCCGCGCAGAACGTGGCATATCTCGCCCAGACTCGCGTAGCGCCTAACGGCATCGACGATGCGGGGCATGAGCGCCGCCCCGGTGGCGACAGCCGCCTCCCGGAGGGCTTCCAGGCTCGATGTCACCGCCTTGGCATCGCGGCGAGCCCTCACCTCGGACAAGGTCGCCATCTGCCGCCGGCCGACTTCCGGATCGACCTCGAGCAGCGGCGGCATTTTCTCGTCCTCCACCTGGAAGGCGTTAACCCCGACCACCGTCCGGCGACCTTCTTCAACCAGGCGCTGGTAGCGATAGGCGCTGTCCTCGATCTCCTTCTGAACGAAACCCTTCTCGATGGCCGCGACCGCCCCGCCCAGCCGATCAATCTCGTCGATGTAGCGCAGGGCCTCGGCCTCGATCCGGTCGGTAAGGCTTTCGATGAGGTAGGCGCCGCCGAGTGGGTCGACCGAGTCGGCGACCCCGCTCTCGTGGCCGATGATCTGCTGGGTGCGGAGGGCCACCCTAACGGAGTCCTCGCTCGGCAAGGCCAGGGCCTCGTCGAAAGAGTTGGTGTGGAGGGATTGGGTGCCTCCGAGCACGGCGGCCAGGGCCTCCAGGGTGGTTCGAACCACGTTGTTCAGCGGCTGCTGGGCGGTTAGACTCGATCCGGCTGTCTGAGTGTGGAAACGCAGCATCCACGAGCGCGGGTCCTTGGCCCCCAGCCGGTCACGCATCAAGCGGGCCCAGAGACGACGCGCCGCCCGGAACTTGGCGACCTCCTCGAGGAAGTCGATGTGGCCATTGAAGAAGAACGACAGACGCGGTCCGAAGGTATCCACGTCGAGCCCGGCCCGCTTGGCCGCCTGGACGTAGGCCACTCCGTTGGCCAGGGTGAAGGCGACCTCCTGGACGGCGGTGGATCCGGCTTCTCGGATGTGATAGCCACTGATGCTGATGGAGTTCCAGACCGGAAGCGACTCGGCGCAGTAGGCGATGAGATCGGTGACCAGCCGCATCGACGGTTCCGGCGGAAAGATGTAGGTTCCTCGGGCCACGTACTCCTTGAGGATATCGTTCTGGATCGTGCCGGAAAGCTTGTCCAGAGGCGCGCCCTGCTTCTCGGCCACAACGGCGTACATGGCCAGAAGAATAGAAGCCGGAGCGTTGATGGTCATCGAGGTCGAAACCTTGGCCAGGGGGATACCGTCAAAGAGGGTCTCCATGTCGGCCAGCGTGTCGATGGCCACGCCGACCTTGCCCACTTCGCCCTCGGCCAGGGGGTCGTCGGAGTCGTAGCCTATCTGCGTCGGAAGGTCGAAGGCCACGGACAGCCCGGTCTGACCCTGTTCCAGGAGGTACTTGAAGCGACGGTTAGTCTCCGCCGCCGACCCGAACCCCGCGTACTGGCGCATGGTCCAGAGGCGACCGCGGTACATGGTCGGCTGAATGCCCCGGGTAAACGGGAACTCCCCCGGGAAACCCTCGTCGCGGACGTAGTCGTGCGCGGGCGCGGCGGCCTCCCCACCGGCGGGAGGGCTGCCCTCCGCGGCACCCGATCCCGGTCCGGCCAGGTCGAGCGGGGTGTAGAGCCGCCCGGCTTCCAGGCCAGAGAGGGTCTCGAAACGCTCCTGTCTCTCCGGGAAACGCCTAAGGACGCGGCCAAGAGTGTCCCTTTCCCACCGCTCCCCGGCCGCCCGCGTACCATCCGTCGCCAAGCTGAAGCCACCTCCGCGCGCCGAAACCCGGGGAGACCGTGGGGGGACTGCGGCATGGCGTCTGTCTACCCCTGGGCGGTTGCCTTTTCGACGCCCGTCCCCATTTACCCTTGCCCCCTGGGGCCCACTTCTGGTCCTGGTCCTTCGCGTAGGCGGGCGGCGGCCGAGGCACAGGGTGAGCAGGGTTTCCTGTCTTCCCAGCGTAAGTGCCTGGGGAAGGCGAGTTCTCAGGCGAGCCCGTCGCCCTCGATGTGCCGGCGCAGATCCGGGACGGGCGTACCCTGGTGCCGCTACGGTTCGTGGCTGAAGCCCTCGGTGCCGCAGTGGCCTGGGACGGCGCGACCCGTTCTATCACCATTACCGCGCCCGGCACCAGCCTGCCGGGGGTCCGGCGTAGGCCGATCACGAACCAAGAGGCCCGGGGGGCAATCCCCCGGGCATCTGTTCGTCGAGGCCGAACCGCCGGCGCCGAGGACGGGAGTGGTGGGGCTCGATCGAAAGCAAGCCGCGTGTGCCCAAGCAGGGTTCAAGGACTGCGCGCGAAACGGTGGAACAATATGTCTGGAGTATCCCATCCTTCCAGCAGCGAGGAGGAACCCAGGAGTGAGGATGACCAGGTCTATCACCGTGACCGTGGCTGTCGCGATCCTTGTCGGCGTCACCCTGTGCGGCGGTGGGTGCAAGCCGGCGACCCCGCCCGCCAACGACCAGTCGGGAGGGCTGCCATCGGGCGGAGCGGGAGGCAGCGGAACGGGAGGTTCAGGCGGCGGCGCTGGCGGAGGTCCCGCCCAGCCCGGGAACGGCCTGCCTGCGGATCTGCCTGGAGGGCTCATTTCCTTCGGGCTGTTCACGGCCGAAGCCGACAACACGCTCTCGCACCTCGCGCTGGCCACCGTCGACCAGAACGGCCAGAACCTCACCGAGCGCCTTGCCCTCAGCCGCGACGACGTTGTCCTGCACCTCTCGCCGGACGGGACGAAGCTCGCTGCTTTCCGCATCGACCCGTTGACCTACACCCTTAGCTTCCAGGTTTACGACCTGACTTCGGGGGCGGTGACCCAGCTCGGCCTACCGCCCTACCTGGATATCGGTACCTACTTCTGCTGGTCTCCCGACTCCGAGTTCCTCGTCTACACGTGCCTGGCCGCACAGCACGACTACCGTCTCGTGCGAGTTCCGGTCGACGGCGCCCCCGGGTCCTACGTGGACACCGTCGGAGTCGCATCCCTTGGCATCCTGCCCCTCGCCTCCGTCCCCGGCCGGGATGCGGTGGTTCTCACCGGGCCCTCCGACAATGCCGCAGCCGGGGTGATCAACCTGCACGACTTTGAGACCGACTCGGGCCGGACGGCCGCCACGACTGAGCCCGGCCCGCACCTTCTGGCCGTGAGCCAGGACGGCCGCTATGTAGCCCACTTATCTTCCCAGGGACACGCATGCGCCCAGGTGACCGATCTCACGACAGGCAAGTCAGTCCCGACCAACGACGTCTCCCAGACCGAGCCGTCCGGAATGCTCGTGGATCTTTCGTGGTCGCCGGTGGCGAACGTCCTGGCCATCGTGCGCGAGGACATCAACGATACCCACGATCCCACTAATCGGCTTACCGTGGCGTTCTACGACATGGCTCAGGATAAGATCACGACCCGCACCGGCTGCGTCGGGGAGTGGGCCGCCGCCGGCGTCTACGGGAACATGACCGCCTGGTCCGCCGATGGTAAGGCGTTCTTCCTGGCGGCGGATAACCGGTGGAACCTGGACGGAGCCGCGACCATCTTCCTGGTCGATCCCGCATCCGGGGACTTCACGGCCGTGTTCACCTGCGCGGACAACCAGAGCATCCGGGGTCTGAACGTAACGCACTAGCTATGCGGCGCCGGGGGGTCCGGCGAGGCCGAACCACAATCGCGGGGGGCCTCCAGACGGGAGCGGCGGGCGTCCGGCGTAGGCCGATTACGAACCAAGAGGCCCGGGGGGCAATCCCCCGGGCCTCTGTTCGTCGAGGCCGAGCCGGAGCCCCCGGCGCGACCCGAAGGCCGAGCCCGAGCCCGGCTCCGCTCCCTAATCGAGCCAGCCGCGGACCTTCATGGCCTCCGCCACACGGCTGACCGCCACCATGAAGGCGGCCCGGCGCATCGTGACCTTCTTCTGCTCGTGCATCTGGTAGACGGCATCGAAGGCTCGGTTCATCATAACGGTGAGCTTCTCGTGGACCTCCTTCTCCGTCCAGTAGTAGCTCATGAGGTTCTGGACCCATTCAAAGTAGGAGACGGTCACGCCGCCGGCGCTGGCCAAGACGTCGGGCAGGACCAGAACGCCCTTTCCGGAAAGAATGGCGTCGGCCTCCGGCGTGGTCGGGCCGTTGGCGGCCTCGCTGACAATCCTGGCCTTCACGCCCAGGGCGACCGTCTCGGTGATCTGGTTCTCGAGGGCGGCCGGGATAAGGATGTCGCACTCAAGTTGGAGGAGTTCCTCGTTCGTCACCGGCACGGTTCCCGGGAAGCCCAGGACCGATCCGGTCTTCTGCTTGTGAGCGATGACGGCCTTGACGTCAAGACCCCGCGGGCTGTGGATGCCGCCCGTGGAGTCGTTGCAGGCGATGACACTGGCGCCCATTTCGCTGATGATTGCGGCCGCCACGCTGCCGGCGTTGCCGAAACCCTCTACGACGACCCTGGCCTTCTTGATGTCGATGCCGAGCTTGTCCGCCGCCGCCGCCGCGACGATGACGCAACCGCGTCCGGTGGCCGTGCCCCGGCCGGCCGAACCACCAATGATTAGAGGCTTGCCGGTCATGAGTCCAAAAGCGTTGTGCTCGCGGATGCGACTAAACTCATCGACCATCCAGGCCATGATCTGTGGGTTGGTGTAGACGTCGGGAGCCGGGATGTCCTTGTCGGGGCCGACGATCTGGGAAACGGCCTGGATGTAACCTCGCGATAGGGCCTCGAGTTCACGGCTGGAAAGCTTCTTGGGATCGCAGATCACGCCGCCCTTGCCGCCGCCGTAGGGCAGGCCGAGAGTGGCGCACTTGAAGGTCATCCACATCGAGAGGGCCTTGACTTCATCAACGGTGACTCCAGGAGCGAAACGCAGCCCACCCTTGGCCGGGCCGACGGCGTCATTGTGCTGGGAGCGGTAGCCCATGAAGATCTGGACCCGCCCGTCGTCCATGACAACGGGAATGGCAACTTCGAGAACACGCAGGGGCTGCTTAAGGATCTCGTACACGGCATCCGGTAGACCGAGTTCGGTGACCGCCTCGCGAACCTGCTTCTGGGCGATCAAGAAAGGATTGAGGGTCTCTTCCGACAACGGAATCTCCTCCTAACGCGCATCGTGGTCCTACCTTCCACTGGCGCCTGCCTGCTGGCGTGCCAGCCTTAGCCCCGCCTCCATGGCCCTGACGTTAAGATCGGTCGTTCCCGCGGGGGCCCGGGCGACAATGGCCTGTCGCAGAGCGTCAACCGTAACCATGCCGGTAAGGCCAACCAAGAAACCGGCCGCCACGGCCGACGCCACCTGCTCCTTCCCCAACTCATCGCGCGCGACGCCACTCACCGCGGCCCGGGCTACCCTGGCCCTGACCTCGGGTAGACGCTCGACGTGAAGACTGTCGACGGCAAGAAGACCTCCCTCCTTGACGCTCGCGGCGTACCGGTCCGCGGCCTCCTGGCTCATGACCAGGACCACGTCGGGCTGAGTGACCTTGGGGTAGCTGATGGGGTTCTCACTGATAATGACTTCGGCCTTGCTCGCTCCTCCGCGCGACTCTGGTCCGTAGACCTGGCTCTGGACAACGTTCAGACCTTCGATAACCGCGGCTTCGGCCAGGACGATGCCGATGAAGATGATACCCTGCCCACCCTTGCCGGACAGCCGCACTTCCCAGGACCCGCTCATTTTCCCTCCCCCGCTGCCTTGTGTCTGGCGAGTTCCATGATCCGACCGTACTCCTCAGTGTACTCGGGCTCGTTCACGTCGCGGAACACCCCGACCCTGAACTTGCCCGACAGCTCCTCCGGTGTGAAGGCGGTGGCGCGATCCAGAGAAACCGCGTTCTCCTTCTGCCAGCGCAGCATGTCCCCACCCCCGGACATGCGGTTCCGACGGCCGAAGTAAGTGGGGCACTGGCTCACGGCCTCGATGAAGGCGAAACCTCTGTGGTCCAGCCCGCCCAGGATGTAGTCCGTAAGTTTGGCGGCGAAGTAGGCCGCTCCGCGAGCGACGTAGGTGCCCCCGCAAGCGAGGGCCAACTCGCAAAGATCGAACGGCTTCTCGATGTGGCCGTAAGGCGCCGTGGTGGCTTTCGCCTTCCTCGGAGTCATCGGAGAGTACTGACCGCTGGTCATGCCGTAGATGGAGTTGTTGAAGCAAACCACGGCCAGTCCTATGTTCCGGCGGGCGGCATGGATGAAATGATTCCCGCCGATGGCGGCCAGATCGCCGTCGCCGGTGATCACGATCACTTTGAGCTCCGGGCGAGCTAGCTTGATACCTGTGGCAAAGGCTATCGCCCGGCCATGGGTCGTGTGGACTCCGTCGAAGTTGAGGTAGCCGGCCGCCCGGGCCGCGCAGCCGATTCCGGAGACGACGACCACATCCTTGGGGTCGAGTTCTTTGGCCTCGATCCTGATCGCCAGAGCCCGGACCAGGGCTGACAAGACAATGCCATGGCCGCAACCGGAGCACCAAATGTGGGGAAAACGATCGACTCGCAGCAGGGAAAGGGTCAAAGCCTCGTCAGCTTGGGGTCTGGACACTAGCGGGTCCCCCTCGATCGCGGTATCACCGTGGCTATCTCCTCGGGGGTGATAAGCTCCCCGTCGACCCGCCCGAAGTGCCGGACGGCTGTCCGGCCGGCGGCGACCCGGGTAACCTCGAGGAAGACCTGACCGAGGTTCATTTCCACCACCAGGATCTCTCCCGAGCCGCCGGCCAGTTCAGCCGCCTTGGCCAAGGCGGCATCGGGAAACGGCCAGAGCGTCACCAGACGCAGGAGGGCAACCTCTCGCCCATCCTCTCTAGCCAACTCGCAGGCGGCCTCGGCGCCGCGGGCCGTGGAACCGTAGGACACTACCACCGTGGCCGGCCGTCCCGCGGGCGGCCAGCCGGGGGGGGGCTGGGGTCCTCGGGCGCCGCCGGGCCCGATCCACTCCACACGCTCAAGTTCAGACCGCCGCCGCTCAACCTTCCGACACAGACGCCGGGTCAGCTCACCCGCCTCGTGCCCCTCGTGGATTGGATAGCCTCGTTGATCGTGGTGCAAACCGGTGACGTGGTAGCGGTAGCCGCAGCCGAAGCTGGCCATGGGCGGGACCTCGTCGGGGCCGGGCTTGTAGGGCAAGAATGCGGGATCGCCGGGCGGTAACTCAGGCCTCGACCGTTCGTAGACTGCCAACTCACCGGGACCCGGCAGAGTGACGTTCTCGCGCATGTGGGCCACGACCTCGTCCGTGAGCAGGATGACCGGCAGGCGCAGCCTCTCGGACCAGTTGACGCACTCGACGGTCAGGTCGAAGGTCTCCCGCACCGAGGAGGGCGCCATGACCACCGCGGGGTGGTCGCCGTGGGTCCCCCAGCGGGCCTGCATCACGTCGCCCTGGGCCGGAGAGGTGGGCAGGCCTGTGCTGGGACCCGCCCTCTGGACCTGGACGATGAGGCAGGGTATCTCGGCCATGGCCGCGTAGCCGATGTTCTCCTGCATTAAGGAGAAGCCCGGGCCACTCGTGGCTGTCATCGACTTGACCCCGGCCAGCGAGGCGCCAATGACCGCCGCCATGCTGGCGATCTCATCCTCCATCTGGATGAACCTTCCGCCCACGCCCGGCAGGACCTCGGCCAAGATCTCCGCTATCTCCGACGACGGAGTGATCGGGTAGCCCGCGAAGAACCGGACTCCAGCCGCGAGGGCGCCCCTGGCGCAGGCCTCGTTGCCCTGCATGAGAACCGGACGGTCAGTTCCCCTGGGCACGGTCTTCCCTCCGGACCCTGGCTGCGAAATCGGGACAAAGCTGCTCACAGATCCGGCACAGGCTACAGGCCTCGGGGTGGGAGATAATAGGACGGCCTTCCTCGTCGGAGTCGAACACTTTCTTGGGGCAGAACTCAACGCAGATACCGCAGGCCTTACACCACTCACGTTTGACGCTGACGGGCGGGTCCGACTCTCTTTCAGCCTGCGTTAAGGGACCCGCCCCGGCTACGGTATTCATTTCGTCGTTTCTCCTCCTGGCAAAAGAACGGCCGGCCGCGGCTTGCTCGGGCAGACACTCACCCCGCGATGGCGCCGCGTTCCGCGGAAGGCCTCTTGGGGCCTAGCCGCGGACGCTGCCGATGCCGCTCCGGTCTATCTCCACTTCGGTCTTCTCGCCTATCCTTATGATGTACGAATCCTTCTTCACCACGACGACGGCGCCATGGATGCCGCCAACAGTGACGATCTCATCGCCCTTCTTGACGGCTTCGAGCATGGCTTTCCTCTTCTTCTGCTCGTTGGACTGAGGTCTCCAGATGAGGAAGTAGAAGACCGCGATGACGATGAGGAACGGGAAGAGCAAAGAAAGAATCTGATTGAGATCGGTGGGCAAAAGACGTCCTCCTTCATCGAGCAACTTAAGTGCCTAGGCTGCTTCGGCAACGGCTGGCGCAAACCCTTCTAGGATCAACCACCATCCACACACTAGCATACCCTTCGAAGCCGGGAGACCCCTAGCCCAGGCCCCCGATCAGTTCCTCCGACCACTCCCTGAACCGTCCCTCTACGATCACTTGCCGGGCCTCGGTTGTCAGCCGGTGGAGAAAGCGGAGGTTGTGGTGGGCGCAGAGCAGAAGACCGAGGATTTCCCCGGCCGTGACGAGGTGTCGCACGTAAGCTCGCGTGAAGTGGCGGCAGGCATAGCAATCACAACCCTCCTCCAGTGGTCCGAAGTCTCGGGCGTAACGAGCGTTGCGGACAACCACGTTGCCGCGGCGGGTCATGACCGTGCCGTGCCGCCCCAGGCGAGTCGGGAGAACGGAATCGAACATGTCCACGCCCCGCGCTACCGCGGCCAGGATTTCCCTGGGCGTGCCCAAGCCCATGAAGTACCGGGGCCTATCCGCCGGCAGGCAGGCCGTCGTGACCTCCACGGCGGTCAGCATCTCTTCTCTGGATTCCCCCAGACCGAGCCCGCCAATGGCGTAACCGTCGAACCCCAACTCCACCAGAGCCGAGGCGCACTCCCGCCGCAGGTCGGGGAAAACGCCACCCTGCACGATGCCGAAAAGGCCGTGGCCGGACCGTAGCGCCCCCTCCCCCTCGGCCAGGTCGACCCTCGCCCGGCAGCGACCGGCCCAGTTCAGGGTTCGCCGGACCGCTTCGCCGATGGCCGCGCGATCGGCGTCCGACGGCGGACACTCATCCAGGACCATCATCACGTCGGCGCCCAGGACGAGTTGGATGTCAATGGCCTTCTCCGGCGAGAGGAAGCGCTCCGAGCCGTCGATGTGGGACCGGAAGCGAACGCCGTCGTCGCTGACCTTCCTGAGCCGGGCCAGGCTGAAAACCTGATAGCCGCCGCTATCGGTTAGGATTGGACCCGACCAGTCCATGAAAACGTGAAGCCCGCCAGCCAGGCCCACCGTCTCCTCTCCGGGGCGGAGGTGGAGGTGATAGGTGTTGGCCAGAATGATCTGGGTTCCCACCTCGAGGAGTTCCCGTGGGGCCAGACCCTTGACCGATCCCTGGGTGCCGACGGGCATGAAAACGGGAGTCCGGACCTGGCCGTGGGCCGTGGTCAGAACGCCGGCCCTCTCTCGGCCGGAATCGCCGCCGGCCTCCAGTTCAAAAGCTAGTCGCGGACCCACGAGGTCAACTCCGTCCCAGGGTTCGGTTGGTGGCGGACGATCCGCCCGACGGCGGGAAAACAAGCATCGCGTCGCCCAGGCTGTAGAAGCGATACCCTAGCCGGGCTGCTTCCTCATAGGCGGCCAGGACCCTCTCGCGGCCGCCGAAGGCCGAGACGAGCATGAGCAGGGTTGACCGCGGGAGATGGAAGTTAGTCAGAATGGCGTCGACAGTTCCAAAGGAGTAACCCGGATAGATGAAGAGCCGGGTCCTGCCGCTGCCCGCTCGCACCAGCCCCGAGCCGCCCGGGTCGGCCACGGACTCCAGCGTCCGCACGACGGTCGTGCCGCAAGCCACGACCCGGCCGCCGCGAGCGCGACAGGCCGCGATGGCCTGAGCCGTCTCAGGCGGGACGTCGTACCACTCACTGTGCATGCGGTGGTTCTCGACCTCCTCCTCCCGCACCGGCCGGAAGGTGTCGAGGCCGATGTGGAGGGTGACCATGGCCTGGCTCACTCCCTTCTGCCTGAGGCTCTCCAGGATTCTGGGGGTGAAGTGGAGACCGGCGGTCGGGGCGGCGGCAGAACCGCGCACGCGGGCGAAAATCGTCTGGTAGCGTTCGGGATCGGTCAGGGGCCGGGTGATGTAGGGTGGTAGGGGCGCCTGACCCAGGGCCTCGATGATCCGGGCGAAAGTCTCACCCGCCTGTCCGGGACGGAAGACGATACGTCTCCCGCCGCCCGAAGTTCGCCCGACGACCCGGCCGGAAAGACGGGATTCGGCGAACCGGGCGGGCGGTGTGTCGAAGAGCAGCTCCGTTCCGGTTTGGATGCGTCGGCCGGGCCGAACGAGGGCCTCCCACTCCCAACTCTCGGCCGGGTCCAGGGGGGCCTCCCCGGCTGGGGTGCCCGTCCGGTCCAGGGGGGCCTCCCCGGCCATCGGGCGCAGGAGCAGGACCTCGACCCTGCCTCCACTGCCCGACTTAGACCCAAAGAGACGAGCCGGAAGAACGCGGGTCTCGTTCAAGACAAGGAGATCCCCGGATTCAAAGTAGTCCGGGAGGTCGAGGAAACGGCGATGCTCAAGTAGACCCGGGTCCGGGCCGGCCCGGCTCGGGGCAAGGACGAGAAGGCGTGCCCCGTCGCGCGGCTCAACCGGCGCCTGGGCGATCAACTCCGGCGGCAGATGGTAGTCGAATGCGTCCGTCCTCAGACGACCACCCCTTGGGCAAGGGTCGGGGGGTTCTCTAGGGGAGATTTCCCACTGTGACCCCCGTGTAGTAGTGGGTCAGAATCCCCAGGTAGTCCAGGCCCTGGAGAGCCAATCCGCGGGCGCCCCACTGGGAGAGGCCCACGCCATGACCCCAGCCCTGGCCATTGAGGGTGAAGGACGCCGGAACCCGGACCGGGGCCGCAACCCACAGTTCGGGCGAGCGGAGGGGGTAAGCATAGCCCGCGCCGAGAGCCACTAAAGCGACGGTCGGGATCGGCGCGACCGCGCCCTCGGCGTTGATCGCGACGAGGCTTCCCGAACTCAGTGGCCGGGTGACATTCTCCACCCGCTCCCGCTCGGCCACGACCGCGAACCGGGTACTGCGTAGCCCGAGGACCGATCTCAGTTTCTCGGACCGGAGACGGACCTCTCCATCGCTACCGGTGACGACGCTGTCCAGGTAGCGCCCGCCAGGCCCCTGGGGGGTGACCCCTCCCAGGGCGTAGATCCGGCCGACCCCGTAGCCGGCCGCTTCAAGCCTAGCGGACAGGTCGTCCGCGGTGAAGGCGACCGACCAGGCGTAGTGAGGTGAGTCCTGGTCGGAATCGGGCACCCCCTTGAGGTACGGGCACGGGAAGCCCCAGACAAACTCCACGCTCTCGGTGTGCCCGCCGGAGGTGGAGTGGAAAAACGCCCCGATGAGCGAGCCGTTGTAGGTGATGACCTCTCCGTCCGTGGCTCTCACCGCCGCGGTGGTCGACTCGCTTTCCGCCTCGACACCGCCGTAGACCTGGCAGGCGGTTGTCGGGACAAGATCGTAGCCGCTCGCGGCGTAGAGTCGGCCGGCCTGGGTGTAAAGGGCGTAGGTCCGGGCCGCCACGGCCTGGGCCTTCAAGGCCTCCGCCGGAAAACCGGCCGGCATCTCGCGCGGAACGACGCCGAGCAGGTAGTCTTCCAGGGGGATGACATTCACAACCGTCAGGAGTCCGTCGCGGGCAAGAACCTCAAGCTCTCCCCGGTATGGGTGACCGCCGACAGTGACAAATGCCGGGGTGGATGGGTCGCTGCTCGCCGCCGCCCTGACGACAAGAGGGCCCGGAACAACTCCGCAACCCGGAAGGGAGACAGTGTTGCCCGCCCCGGCCGCGAGGGTTTCCTCACCCTGAAGGAAGGTGAGGAGCGAGCCCGTTGAGTCATAGATGATGGCCTGCCCCCGCGCGCCAAGGCTGGCGACGGGCTCTTCTCTCACGAGGCCGACTCGAACCAGGGCGCCGCTCGACGCCGCCGCCCGGCTGGGGGAAGGCCAGTTCAGAGGGATGATGATCGTGGAGACGAGGAAAGACAGGACGAACACCAATGGCACGAACCGGACCGAGCCAATCCAGCGATCGCCGCATCGAAGCCGACGCACGTGGGACCCTCCCTTGCCTGCCCTGCCGGCGTTGCCGCCCGGTTCTCCGGAAGGCCCCCGACTCCTCTACTCCCCTCCCCCTGAACCTCCTCCAACTCCGTTGCCCGGATTTCCCTCATCTTGACCCGGGTCCCCGCTACCGCCCGGCTCCTGATCATACCCACCACTTGAGCCCGGGTCTTGGACGCCGCCCTCGTCGGTAGTAGTTCCGGATCCCGCGGAGCCCGACGGCTGTCCATGATCACGGCCCGGTCCGCGCTGGCCACCGCCTCCACGGCCGCCACCCTCCCCGGACTGACCTCCATTCCCGCCGGACCCCTGGTTTGCCGACCCCTGTTGGTCCGGCGCACCAGCGCCGGCCTCATCCCCGGCCCCCGGCTCGCCCTGACCGGTCTTCCCCGCCCCTTCCGGGGCCAGTCCGTTCCGCTCCTGAAACTTCTCGGCCAGCTTAGACATCTGCCGGTTCAGGTGAGCCGCGTGGAGGACTTCGTCCGGTTGACCACCGGCGTTGGCGATAGCCTCTCTCACACCGCCCCGCAAGTCGCCGGCGTCAACGTCCAACCCGGCCTCCTGCGCGGCGAGAAGGACAACATAGCGGCCGACCGAGAGTCCGAGGCTCTTCGCCTGGTCCCGAATGGCCGCCGCATCAGCGAGGACCGTCTCCACGGTGACCTCCCCACCCGGCCACTCGGCCTCCACCATGAGCGAAAGCCTCTCCCTGATCCGGGAGAGTTCGTTCTCGACGCCGGGCGGCACGCCGGCCCCCGGAGCGGCCGGGACAACGGCAACCAGAATCCCGGTCTGTCCCCCGGCAACGTAGCCGCCGGCGATGGCGGCCTCACCCACGGCGTCGACTACGTCCAGTAACCGACGGCCGCGCCAGGCGAGGTCTACCAGAAGACTCTCCCCCTGGGCGTTGAGACCCTGCGCGTCGACGACCCGATTCCAGCGGTTCACCCCGAACTCCAGGCTGGGGCTGGCGTCCACGGTCACGAAAGTCACCGGCGATCCGGAGGCCAGTACCTTCCCCACCGCCAGCGGCGACAGAACCAGAAGGCACAGAGCAAGAACGAAGGCCGTCGCCAGCCCCGGCCTCAGACGGAAACCGGAACGGCGAAAACCGATACTCCGGGTCCCGACGGCTCGGGACGGAATCTCGACCTCGCGGCCCACCTCGTCCTCCGGGCGGCGCCTCACCCTGATGAACCGGCCGTCCGGAGTCAGGGCAAATCCGGACCTTCCGTCGGCCGCGAGGAGAAGGGCCCTCCCCTTCTCATCTGTCGTTGTCCGCTTCGTCCGCTTCATTTCAGGTACGCCTCCAGACAAGGCAGGTCTTCCACCAGGATCAAGACCACGGCAATGATGTACTTGCGCTGACGCTCCAGGGTCTTACGGCTCACCCCGGCCAGTCCACCCAGTTCCTTGAGGGGGAGCTCTCCCCGGCGGCGGAACTTCGCGATCAGTTCCGGCCTAGCCGCCAGGACCCGAGCCGCTTCCATCGCCCGCCGACGCGCGTCTTCGTGCCGCGGCGAGACCCGCACGAGGTCACCCAGGCTAATCCCGTAGGTCGCCAGCAGTTCACGGTACCTCAGGACTTCCTCCCGGCGCTCTCTTTGCTCCTCGTGGTCGCGGTGGGCCCATTCCGCCGCGGCCACCTGACCGGCCACGACCCCCGCGACACTACCCCCCGCATTCTCCTCGGACCCCATCATCCCGTCCCCCGTGGTCAGGGCGCTGAGTGGCACCTCGCGGTTCCGGATCTTGCTCCTAAATTGGTCGATCAGGCGCCGTCTGATGACGGTCTGGGCGAAGCCCAGGAAACTCGCGCCCCTCCCGGGGTCATAACTGTCGATGGCTTCGTTGAAAGCCATCAGAGCGACACTGGCCTCGTCGTCACGGCCAAGCCGGACATAGGTTCCGGTGACCCGGGAGGCGGTCTTCAGGACGAAGGGAGAGTACCGGCCAAGGAGCGTCTCTCGGGCCATTCGGTCGCCCTCGCGCGCCCGAGCCAGAAGACCGCCCGGGCTGTCCGGGCTGTCGGGGCGGTCGGTTAGAACCCGTCCGGACGGGCCGGAAGAGGCCGTGCGATCCCTCCGGTCTCCCGGACCTTGCTCCAAGTGGGCCACCCCGTTCGCTAGAGAGATACGTCGCCAGGCCGTTCTATGTGGGGGTCCGGCGCCGTCGCGGGCCGCTCATACCTCTCCACCTCACTCCAAAGACAGCCGCAGTACGCTTGACGGTAGAGGCCCATCTCGCGTGACACGGCCACTCCCTCCCGGTAGCCGGGACGGAAGTCGCGGTAGAGGAACCGGACCTGACCCGAAGTAGCCGCCGCGGCCTGTTCGCCGGCCTGGCGGACCTCCTCGTGCAACTGGTAGGGGCTAACGAGAAGAGTGCTGGTGAAAAGCCCAAAACCTCTGGCCGCCGCCTCCTTCGCCGTCTCGCCCAGCCTCAGGTCGTAGCAGGCCCGGCATCGCGCCGGACGATCGTTCCAGGACTCCAGGGTGACCCGAAGATGCTCGTCAGGATGGTAGCCCTCGCGCTCCACAAGAGACAGTGAGGCCCTGGCCGCGTAGGTCAAGAGCGTCTCCAGGCGTCGCCGGTACTCCCGTGATGGCTGGACGTTGGGGTTATGGAAGAAACCTGTCGGAGCATAGCCCTCCGCCGCCAGAGCCCGGTGAGGGTAAATGGCGCACGGCCCGCAGCAGACGTGAAGCAGGATGGGCTCGCCCGGCCTGTCCGGCCCGTCCATGAGTCACGCCCTCTCCGGTTCGTTCCAGAGACCCGCTTGGGGCATCCGGCCGGCCGCGATCTCGGGTGGAGGAGTCCGGCCAATGTGGCTGTAGGCCAGGCCGGTCAGCACCCGGCCCCGCGGCGTCCGCTTGAGGAAACCCAACTGGAGGAGGTAGGGCTCGTAGACATCCTCAACCGTGAGGGCTTCCTCGCTTATCGACGCGGCGATAGTCTCCAGTCCAACGGGACCACCGGCGAACTTGTCGGCCATGGCCACGAGCATTCGCCGGTCCACGGGATCGAGACCCAGCTCGTCGATGTCCAGAAGACGGAGTCCGTCACGGGCCGCCTCGGCCGTGATGCGGCCTGATCCCTTCACCTGAGCGTAATCCCTCACCCGGCGGAGCAGGCGATTGGCCACCCTGGGCGTCCCACGCGAGCGGCGGGCGATCTCCGCCGCGCCCTCCGGGACGAGGCTGATGGCCAGAATCCCCGCCGAGCGAGTGACAATGGAAACCAGGTCTTCCTGGCCGTAGAAGTCAAGCCGGTTGATCACTCCGAACCGATCCCGCATCGGGGACGTGATCTGCCCGGCCCGGGTCGTGGCGCCGATAAGAGTGAAGTGGGGCAGGTCGAGACGGATCGATCGGGCGCTGGGTCCGCGGCCGATGACGATATCCAGAGCGAACTCCTCCATGGCCGGGTAGAGGATCTCCTCCACGACGCGGCCGAGACGGTGAACCTCGTCGATGAAGAGAACGTCCCGCTCGCCGAGGTTGGTCAAGATGGCGGCCAGGTCCCCTGGGCGTTCGATGGCCGGCCCGGAGGTCACCCGAATACCGACCTTCATTTCATTGGCGATGACGTAGGCGAGGGTTGTCTTGCCCAGCCCGGGCGGCCCGTAGAGAAGAACATGGTCGAGGGGTTCACCCCGCTCGACCGCGGCCTGGATGAAGATCTTGAGCCGCTCGACCACGGCGCCCTGGCCGATGTACTCGCCGAAAGAACGCGGGCGCAAGCCGGGCTCGATCCCGCTTTCGTCCGGCCGGGCCTTCGGGGAGACGATACGCTCTTCGGAATCCTGGTCCGACATCGTGCGACAGCCACCTCCTTGACCTACGGCCTAGAGGTTCTTCAAAGCTCGCTTCACCAACTCGGCCGCGCCGGCCTGGCCGCCGAGGTCCTTTCTGGCCTTCTCGACCGCCTGGACAGCCTCGACCCGCCCATAGCCAAGAGCGGTCAGGGCCTCGACGGCCTCGTCCCCCGGATCGCGCGAAACCGGCGCCGAAGCCAGGTCGGCGGCCGTCAACGGTTCGTGGCCGGGAGCCAACTTGTCCCGGAGTTCCACGACAAGGCGCTGGGAGAGCTTCTTCCCGACCCCCGGCAAACGACCGAGTCCTTCAATGTCTTCGTAGACGACCAGTTCCAGAAAGCGCTTTGGTCGGCAGGCCGAAAGGATGCCCAGGGCCACCTTGGGCCCCACTCCTGAGACAGTAAGCAGGAGGTCGAAGAGCCCGGCTTCCTCCGATGTAAGAAAGCCGAAAAGAGTCAGGGCATCCTCCCGCACGTGGAGACGAGTGTGGAGAAAGACTTCCGTCCCCGGCGCCAATCCGGCGGCGGCGGAGTCGGGGGTGTGAACCTGGAGACCCACGGGGCCGAGGTCGACGATGACGTAACCCTTCCCGCGCTCAGCCAGGCGGCCTCTGACGAACCTGATCACCTCGACGCCTCCCTGCCCTGTCCGGCCGGCGGTGATCCGGCCGGCGGCGATCCGGCCCTCGCGTAGGCCTTACCGTCATTGGCGACGAGGCGCTCGAGCCCGCGGCTATGGATGCAACAGATAGCCACGGCCAGGGCGTCGGCGGCGTCATCGGGTCGAGGCGTCTCGCCGAGGCCGAGAATCATCTTCACCATGGCCTGCATCTGGGCCTTGTCCGCCCCGCCGTAGCCGGTCACGGCCTGCTTAACCTGGGGAGGCGTGTACTCCAGCACCGGCAACCCGGCCGCGGCCGCGGCCAGGAGGGCCACGCCGCGCGCCTGACCCACGGCCAGAGCGGACCTGACGTTACGGTTAAAGAAGAGTTCCTCGACCGCCACGGCCTCAGGGCGGTGAGCGCGGATAAGATCTCCTAGTCCACCGTAGATGAGAAGCAAACGGGCCGCGAGAGGCGAATCCTTGGCGGTGGTGATGATCCCCCAGTCCAGGGCTTCCAGCCGGCTGGCCCGCTCGCGAACGAGACCGTAGCCGGTGGTGGCCGTGCCGGGGTCAACGCCCAGGACCAGCATGGAACTCCACCTCCTCCTGGGGCGTTATTAGACAACGAAGGAACGTTTCCCTTGCCGGAAGAAAGTGTGGACTACCTGGGGGGGAATCCAAGTGCTGAGAACAAGGATCGCCGCCCGCGCCGCGCTGGGACTCGGCCTGATCCTCGTGGCCGTTCTTCTCTCGCTCGCCCCCACCTTCGCGGGCGGGGGTTGGTCTCAAATCGCTCCGGCCGCGGGTGTCTCGGGAGACGGTAGCTGGATGGTCTGGCGTGGCGCCCAATTTGATCTGGTCTACCGCTCGGGGCGCCTGGACGAGGCCCCTCCGGACATCGTGGCCGCCATGGAAGACGTGGCCAAGCGGGCGGCCGCCTTCCTCGACCAGATCTGGCCGCCTCGGGACGGCGCTCGCCTCGTCGTTGTTGCCGCACCGGGCTCGGCCGTCCTTCCGAACTGGCTGGAAGGGGTACCTTCCCTGCGGACGGAGGCCACGATCCAGGCCTGCCGGGAGACGGCGGTGCGAGAGGTCCTGAGGCGGGCCGCCTACGAGAACGCGGCGGGTGGGAACATCAGAGCGGCTGGCGGCGCCCGGGAACCGGTTTCTTCGGCCATTGTGGCCGGACTCCTCGACCGCGTCGACCGCGGCCGGACGGAGGTCCGCGCCACGGCGGTCGCTATCGCCGAGAGCCGGCGGCTGGCCAGCCTCCCCCAGATTCTCCGTTGGTGGCCGTCCTTGCCCCTGGGGCGCGAGCAACTCGGTTCCCTGGTGGAGTATGCCGAGAGCCGCTGGGGGCCGCGCGGTGTCGTGGCCCTGGCCCGCTGCCTGCCGGACTGGTTTATCGAGCTGTCCGACGTGGATGAGGCCTGTGTCCGGGCCCTCGGCGCGCGGGCCGCTGACCTGGACCGGGGATGGACGGCCCGAGTGGTCGACGACGCCGAGAGTATCGACCCAACCGCGCTGGAGGCGGCCCGGAGAGACGTCGGCGCCTCCCTGGAGCGCGCGCGATCCCCTGTCGTCGGCAGGGCCATGCTCCTTCTCGCTCTGGGCGCGGCGGTCGTCCTGGCCCTGGCCGCGAACAGAGGGGTCACCGGTTGGGCTCTCATCGTGTTCGCCGCCGCGGCCTGGCTCGAGCTGGCCCTCTTCAGCGGGGAAGTGGCCGCGGGGGTCAAGTCGGGGGTAGCCTTGGGCGAGGCGGCCCTGGTCGCCGGCTGGCTCCTTCTGTTTAGGAGGCGGCGTCCGGATGAGGCCATCCCGCCACCCAGCCGGCCATCCCCCTGGGTGGAGATGGCCACCGCGCTGGCCCTGTGGGCCATGATCATGGCCCCGAGAGTCGGCCTGTACTACTACAGCCGCGAGATCTGGGGCAAGGCGCCCATGATCGTTCTCGTCCTCATGCTCGCGCTCTGGAAGAGGAGCGGCGACCCAGGCTCGATCGGACTCGGTCCGGTGAAGGCCACCCGGCTTCTCTGGGTGTCTCTCCTCGGGCTGGTCGCCTTCCGGCTCACGACAGGCTTGACGGAGACCATCTACTACGCGGTCTTCGCCCGGATCACCGGTCCGGTTTTTGTCTGGCAGGCCTATGAACCCTGGTGGCGGGCGGGTGGCTTCCATCACTACCCCTACGTGGCCTGGACGGCGCCGAAAGTGGCTCTTGATATTTGGGACTTTCTCTTCGGGAACTTCGCGGAAGAACTCTTCTTCCGGGGCTACCTGCTCACGCGCCTCAGCCGATCTCTGGGTTGGTGGAAGGCCGCCTTTGTTCAGGCCATCCTCTTCGGGTTCTTCCACGTCAACTATGACTTGTTCCCCTTCGCCCCGTGGCCGATGCTCTTCTACGTCCTTATGGCCGCGGCCTTCGGGGTCCTGATGGCCCTGCTGTTTAGGTTCAGCGGAAGTCTGATCGTGCCGGCCGTGGTCCATCCGCTGTCTAATCTGGGCGTGCTCTGGGTGGGGGTGAACTACGCGTCCTATCACGGCAACTGGCTGAGCTACCTGGCCTACTACCCGCTCCAGGTGGTCCTCGGCCTGGCCCTCATCCCCGTTGTCCTCCTGGCGGGAACCGGCGGGTTACGACGGTCGCGGGGCGCTCCTGGGTGGTTTCGGCGGGAACGGAGACCGCGCGGTCCCTACATCGAGGTCCCCGGGGCCTAGTCCCCGAGTCCCTCGAGAAAGCGCACCACTTCGTCCTGCGACTTGAAACCACGACCGCCCCGGAGCATCTCGACCTCAGCCGCGGCGAGATCGTCCTCGGTGATGGATGTCGGCTGGAGCGGGAGCAAGGCGACCGCCGGGTCGTCGAGCGAGCCCGCGTAGAGCACGAGCTTGCCCGATTCCAGCCTCAGAACGCGGCGGCTGTGGCGGAGGCACATCGCCTCCCCCTCCGACCGCCGAACCTCCACCCTAGCCGGAGCGAAGGTGACTATTTCCCAGTCGCGGAGTTCGGCCGTCAGGGTCTGCCGGTCGAGCCCGGCCAGGCCGTCCTGGGCCACACTCGTGTCCCTTTCGGTGCAGCCGCAGAGGTCGTAGTGGACGATCCAGATGAACTCGGCCCCGGCCACGATGAGGTTGCCCCCCCCGCTGCCCGGCGACGGTTCCGAACCCGCCCCGGCCGGAGCGCCGTCCGTGGGCGCCGGGGGCGCCACTCGCACCCCCAGAATGCGCCACAGGGCGCCCGAACCGAAGGGACCAGCCGAACCCAGAAGCCGCCCGGCGCCCAGGCACAGGAGAACCGCCAACCCGAGAAGACCCACTCCCAGGACGAGACGATAGCGGCCCGGCATTCTCTTCTGGCGCGCCCATACCAAGGCAACAGTGCCCCCGATTTTTCCCTCTGGAGTGGCAGTATACCCTCTCTGGGCGGGACGTACTCCGGCCGGGGCGCGAGAGCACCCCTTGTCGGACTAGCCGGCTTCGTAGTTGGCGTACACGCTCTGGACTTCCTCGTGCTCCTCCAGGGCCTCGATGAGACCCTCGCACTTCTCGGCCTGGGCGCCTTCCAGCCGCACCGTGTTCTGCGGTATCATGGCAATCTCGGCCTCGGCCACGCTCAAATTGGCCTTGCCCACGGCCTCGAGGACGGCCTGAAAATCGCCGGGGGCAGTGATGATCTCGAAGGAGTCTTCGTCGGTCCGCACGTCCTCCGCCCCGGCCTCAAGGGCCAGCAGCATCAGATCGTCCTCGGGGATGGTGTTGTCCTCGCGGGCGAGGAGGATCGTGCCCTTCTTCTTGAACATCCAAGCCACGCAGCCGCTCTCGCCGAGATTTCCGCCGTGGCGGGAAAACAGGTAGCGAAGCTCCTGGGCTGTCCGATTGCGATTGTCGCTCATCAACCACACCAGAAGGGCCACGCCACCCGGCCCATAACCTTCATAGGTGATCTCTTCGAAGACGGCGCCCTCGTTGAGTTCCCCCGTTCCCTTCATGATGGCTCTCTGGATGTTGTCCGAGGGCATGTTGACCGAGCGAGCCTTCTCCATGGCCAGCCGAAGACGGAAATTGGTGTCGGGGTTTCCTCCCCCCTCCCTGGCCGAGGCAATCAACTCGCGGCCGATCTTGGTGTAGACCGCGCCCCTTTTGGCGTCGACGGCCGCCTTGCGCCGCTTGATGTTAGCCCACTTGGAGTGTCCTGACATGCTCCCAACTCCCGTTCCCGCCGGTGGTTCCCGGCCTCCGACTTCATCCTACCCCGCAACCGCGGACCCTAGAAACCGGGCGTCCGCGGGAGACAACGTTTGTGCGCGCTTCTCTCGATCATCCGTCGGATGCGGTTGGCCGCGCCCTCCGTCACGTCCCCGCCGAGGATGAACCGATCGAGGACTTCATAAGTGAGACCCATTTCCTCCTCGTCGGTCTGTCCCGGCCAGAGCCCGGCTGTGGGGGCCTTGGTGATAACCCGCCGGGGCACTCCCAGGTGCTCGGCCAAGGCCCGAACCTCAGCCTTGACCAGCCCGGCCAAAGGCAGGACGTCAACCGCCCCGTCCCCGAACTTCGTGAAGTAGCCCACAGTCAGTTCGACCCGGTTCCCGCTGCCGATGACCAAACGGCGCAGCCGGTTGGCGTGGTAGTACCAGGTGACGGCCCTCAGCCGGACCTTCAGGTTGGCCAGGGCCAGCTTGGGAGTCATCGCCTCGATCGCTCCGGGGTCGCCGTCGTGTTCGCCGACGGCCGCGAGCAGGGCCCGGTAAGCCGCGTCTAAGACCACAACCTTGACCGGCAGGTCGAAGACCCCGGCCACCGCGAGGGCATCATCCATGTCTTGCTGGACACTATCGCACGGCAAAATCAAACCGAGAGACTCGCCGGGGAAGGCCTGGACAGACAGCCCGGCCACCACCGCCGAATCGACGCCCCCGCTGAGACCGAAGACCGCTCCCTGGACCCCGGCCTCGGCCGCCACCAAGCGCAACCACTCCACGAGCTTGGTAGCGTAGGTGGCCTCCCAGCCGGATGGTCGGGAAGCGGTTTCGAAACGGCCGCGGTCTCCCACCCTGGGCGCCGACCTCCCTCTTGTCCGACGGGTATGTCTTGCGGAGTTCAGTCTTTCCATGCAGGCCCGTGGTTCTCCTGTGTGCGATCGGCTCACCCCGATGCGGACAGGACCTGACTTTGACCGTCGGGCGGTGAGGCGGTACAATCAGAGGGCACGGACGGAGGTGGGCGGGACTCTGGACCGGCAGACTTCCGACGACAGAACCGAAACCTGCGAGGTCTTCCACGCCGACCAGGAAGCCGTGGACGCCGCCCGACGGGCCATGCCACCCGAAGCGACGGTCCAGGCCCTGGCCGAGATCTTCAAGGCCCTCGGCGATCCGACCCGGGTCAGAATCTTGCACGCCCTCTCGGAACGGGAGCTCTGTGTCTGCGACCTGGCCTCGCTCCTGGACATGACCCCGTCCGCGGTGTCGCATCAACTGCGCCTTCTCCGCCACCTCCGCTTGGCCAAGCCCCGCAAGGCCGGCCGGATGGTCTACTACTCCCTCGACGACCAGCATGTCGTCGACCTCTTCCGGCGTGGTCTCGAGCACGCGCGTCACGCCGATCGGGGCTAGTGCTTCACCTAGGTCTTCACCCCGCCGAGTAGCCTGAGTCCGTTCAGAATGACCAGGACTGTGTTGCCGGTGTCGGCCAGGACGGCCAGCCAGAGCGGTAGAAACCCGATGGTGGCCAGAGCCAGAGCCACGAGCTTGATGGCCAAAGCCACGGCGATGTTCTGGCGGATAACCCCCGCGGCCCGCCGGCCCAGACGGATAGCGTAGGCCACCCGGCCCAGGTCATCACTCATCAGGGCGATGTCGGCGGCCTCGATAGCCAGATCCGTTCCGGCCACGCCCATGGCCACTCCCACGCCGGCCGCGGCCAGGGCGGGAGCGTCGTTGACCCCGTCGCCGACCATGGCCAGGGGAAGATCCCGGCCGAGTTCCTTCACCGCGGCAACCTTGTCCGCGGGCAGAAGCCCGGCCCGGTAGCCGTCGAGGCCGAGCGCCTCCGCCACCGCTCGGGCTGTCGCCGGGTTGTCACCGGTGAGAAGGTAGACTCTCTCCACACCCGCCCCCCGCAAGGCGGCGACGGCTTGTCCGGCCTCGGCGCGCACAGTGTCGCTGACGGCGATGAGGCCCAGGACCTGGGTGGACGTCCCGACGTAGACTACGGTCTTACCCCGCTTTTCCAGGTCCGCGCCCACGGTGGCCAGAGGACCCAGATCGAGGCCGAGATCCTTCTGGAAGAGGGCCTCGCTTCCGACGTAGTGGTTCCTGCCGCCGACCCGGGCCTTGGCCCCGCGACCGGGAATGGCCTCGAAGTTGCGGACGGGCGTGGAAAGGGCCTCTCCAATCTCCGCGTGTCTGCGCCGGATCGCGTCGGCCAGTGGGTGTTCGGAGCGAGACTCGATCGCGGCCGCCAGGGCGAGAAGCTCGCGTTCGCCGGGGCCGGTCGCGCCCGCCGCCTGGCCGGGCCCGGTGGCCGCCGCCTGGCCGGGGCCAGTCGGGTCGGCCACGAACACATCGCTGACCTCCGGCCGGCCGACCGTGAGAGTCCCCGTCTTGTCGAAGGCCACGGCTCGGACCTGGCCAATGCTCTCCAGAGCCAGCCCACCCTTGATGAGCACCCCCCGCCTGGCGGCGCTACCGATGGACGCCACCACGGCGACCGGGGTCGACAGGACCATCGCGCACGGGCAGGCGACCAGGAGAAGAGCCAGAGCCCGGTAGATAAAAGGTTCGAAGGGGCGCCCCAGGATGAGCGGGGGAAGAACGCCGATGGCCACGGCCAGGCCGACCACAGCCGGCGTGTAGGACGCGGCGAAGCGATCGACCAGCTTCTGGCGCCGGGCCTTCACCAGTTGGGCCTCCTCGACGAGGTGGACGACGCGGGCCAGAGTGCTGTCATTGGGGCGATGAGTCGACATCACCTCGAGGGCGCCGGCCCCGTTTATGGTTCCGGCGAAGACGTCGTCGCCCGGCGCCTTGCCCACGGGCATGGACTCGCCCGTCACCGGGGCCTGGTTAACGAAAGAGCGTCCGGCCGCAACCCGACCGTCGATCGGGATTCTCTCTCCCGGCCTGACGATGACCAGGTCACCCACGGCGACTTCGGCCGCGGGCACTTCCTCCTCCACCCCGCTCCGACGAACCAGGGCCGTGCGCGGGACAAGATCGAGAAGCGAACTGATCGCCCGGCGCGTCCGGGTCACCCCGACGGCCTCCAGGGTCTCCCCAACCGAAAAAAGAAAGACCACCAGAGCCGCCTCGGGCAGGTCGCCGATGGCCGTGGCGCCGAGAGCGGCGATGACAACGAGAACCTCGAAGTTGACCACGCGGGAGGTGAGGGCCTGGAAGGCCTGGCGACCGACCAGCCAACCGCCCAAGACCATTGAGAGCAAGAACAGGGAAGTGACAAGGGCAAAGAGCCATGAAGCGGAGGCCATTGCGCCGGAGGCGGCCGCCCAGCGAGTAGCAAATCCCAGGATGAGCAGGGTTCCGGAGGCGCCGGCCAGGATCAGACGGCGACGAAACTCGGAAGCGCCGGCCTCGACCGAGTCGTGGGTGTGGCCGAGGTGCGCGTTGGCCTGGTCAATGACCGCGCCGGCCTGCCTGACGCGGTAGCCGGCGGCCACGACGACGGCGGCCACCCTCTCGGCCCTAACGCTCCCGTCATGGGTAACCTTCAGAGCCCCGGTGACGGCCGAGGCCGAGGCCGCCTCCACGCCGGCCAGAGTCTTGACCCGAGTCTCGATCTTGAGAGCGCACGATGGACAATCCATGCCCTCGACGGCGAGGTGAAGTTCTTGCGACCTGGTCAGCCCGATCCATCCCCGATCCCGACGGCGTCGAGGTTTCCCGGCACCGTGCAATATGTGAGCACTTTCTCACATGTCCACTATAGCAGGGCCTTTGGGGAAGGGCAACGGGAGGTGATCCTAAAACACCGACAGGTACTGGTCCAGCTCCCACTGGTGGACCTGGGTCCGGTAGACTTCGGCCTCGATGCGCTTGGCGCTGACGAAGTACTCAAAGATGTGCTGGCCGAGGGCGGCCCGGACGACCTCGTCCTTCTCCAGTTCGTCGAGAGCTTCCTCGAGCGTTCCCGGCAGGCTGGCGATCCCCATCTCGCGCCGCTCCGCGTCGGTCATCTCGTAGACGTTGCGGGTAACCGGGGCGGGCGGGTCAAGGTCTTCCTTGATACCCTGGAGGCCCGCCTTGAGGGTCACGGCCAGGGCCAGGTAGGGATTTGCCGAGGGGTCGGGGTTACGCAACTCGCAACGCGTGGACAATCCGCGCCTGGCCGGCACCCGGATGAGGGGGCTGCGGTTGCGCATCGACCAGGCCACGTTCACCGGGGCCTCGTAACCAGGGACAAGACGCTTGTAAGAGTTGACCAGGGGATTGGTGATGGCCGTGAAGCCGCGGGCGTGGCGGAGCAGGCCGGCGATGTAGTTAAGGCAAAGTCGGCTGAGCCCGTCGGGGGCGGTGGGGTCGAAGAAGGCGTTCTTCTCGCCGACAAAGAGGGACTGGTGGGTGTGCATGCCCGACCCGGCGATGCCGTAGACCGGCTTGGGCATGAAGGTGGCGTGCAGTCCGTGCCGCTTGGCGATGGTCCGAACCACGACTCTGAAGGTCAGGATGTTGTCGGCGGCCGTCAGGGCGTCTTCGTAGCGGAAGTCGATCTCGTGCTGAGCCGGGGCCACCTCGTGGTGGGAAGCCTCGACCTCGAAGCCCATCTCCTCCAGGGCCAGGACGATGTCCTCGCGGGCGGCCTCGCCCAGATCCACCGGGGCCAGGTCGAAGTAGCCGCCCTGATCGTGGGTCTTGGTCGTCGGGCGATTGTTCTCGTCGTGATGGAAGAGAAAGAACTCGGCCTCCGGACCGGCGAACATCGTGTAGCCCATCTCCTTGGCCTCGGCGGCCACCCGTTTCAGAGCCGTCCGTGGGCACCCGACGAAGGGCGTCCCGTCCGGGTTCAAGACGTCGCAGATGAGCCGGGCCGTGGATCCGGCCGCGTCCTTGGCCCGCCAGGGAAACAGGGTGAAAGTGGCCGGATCGGCGGCCAGAAGCATGTCGGACTCCTCAATGCGGACGAAACCGTGGATTGAGGAGCCGTCGAAGAGAAGCTGGCCATCCAGAGCTTTTTGGACCTGATCGACGGGGATGGTCACGTTCTTGGTCACGCCGAGGATGTCGGAGAACTGGAGGCGGACGAATCTCACTTTGAGTTCGTCCGAGAGGCGGAGAACGTCTTTGGCTGTGTAGGCCGGCACGGTGACTTCCCCTTTCCTTGCTTACTTTTCCTTAACTTACTCCTGGCGATGGTCGCTTCGAGTGGGTTGGGTGGGCCGGCGCCCTCCCGACCCGGCCTCCGGCGGATCGGCTGGGCGAACGGGCAAGCGGAGCCAACTGGCGGGTTGACCGCCAGACCGGCCGGCGTCAAAGCGTCCCGACTCGCCCGGGTAGAGCCGGTCGAGACTACCTGCCGGCCCACGTCCCAGAAGTCTGGCCCGGGCATCCTCATAGGCGCCCAGGCTTTCGACGTCCAGGGTTCTTGGGTGGGCCGAGGCGCCGGCCGGCACGGGTTTCCCCGGCGCGCTCACCTCGGGCAGGTCACCTTCGCGGGCCAGCGTGACTATGGCCCGCAGCTCAAGCCCGGCCTCCAGGAGGTCTTTCACCTCGGCCAGGCGGCCGAGTTCGGCCGGCGAGTAGAGGCGTCTTCCGCCCGGAGTGCGCGCCGGACGCAGGAGACCCAAAGACTCGTAGTAGCGGATGCGCCGGCGCGTGAGACCGGACAATCGCTCGGCCACGGCCATCGAGTAGACCGGAGCATTGTCGGGGATGCGGGACAAGACCCCACCTCCTGCTGCAGCATGGCCTGTTTAGTGCCATTATACGCAGACCTGAATCGACGGACAACATTCCATGTTATAAGCATGGCATGATTTATGACCCAGCCTGAACCCTCCTCCTTCACCCCCTTTCCCTCTCTTTCGTAGGATGAACCGCGCTCGCAAGAGATGAAAAGGGGGCTACCAGTTTGGCGCCTAGAAGTGGCAGGGCGGCGGGACAAACGGTCGGGCTAGGGGTCGGGCACTCTCGCAAGGTCTTTCCGGGTGGCAACACGGCCTACGGGTTCCATTCCTTCTACGACTACATCGCCCCACCTGACGCCAACAAGATCTTCATCATCAAGGGTGGACCGGGAGTCGGCAAATCTACCTTCATGCGAAAGATCGCCGAGACCCTCCAGAACCGGGGCCTGGACATTGAACTCCACTGCTGCTCGTCCGACAACGGCTCTCTGGACGGTGTCTACATTCCCGCCCTCGACGTGGCCTTGATCGACGGGACGGCCCCGCATGTCGTCGATCCCAAGAACCCCGGGGCGGTCGACGAGATCGTTCACCTCGGCGATTACTGGAACGAAGCCGGAATGCGGGGCAGCCGGACCGAGATCCTGTCCCTGAACCGCGAGGTTGGCCGTTTGTTCCGCCGGGCCTATAGCTACCTCGGGGCGGCTCTCATCTTCCTGTCCGAGGTCGAGAGCTACTACCAGGACACCGGGGGCCTTGACCGTGGCGGCCTGAACCGCGTGGCCATGACCATCATTCACGAGATTTTCGGCCAGACACCGCCCCTGCCGCGGACCCCCAGGGATCGCCACCTCTTCGCCACGGCCATCACCCCGGACGGCCCGGTGAACTTCCTCGAGACGATCGTCGGAGGTCTCCGCCGCCGCTACATCATTACCGGCGACGACGGGACGGAGAAGACCACTCTCACGAGCCGCGTCCTGGACGCGGCCATCATGCGCGGCTTCGACGTAGAAGCTTTCCACTGCGCCCTCGATCCGAGGAAAGTCGACCATGTGGTCATCCCGGCCCTGGGCGTCGCCGTCGTCAACGAGGTCGAACCCCATTTCTACCGCCCCCAAGACGGCGACAAGATCATCGACACCATGCAGTATGTGGACACCGGCATCCAGGAAGCCTATCTCGGCGAGCGCACCCGCGCCAGGGAGATGTACCGCGAGGCCTTCGGCCAAGCCGTGTGGTTCATCGCCAAAGCCAAGCAGACCCACGACGAGATGGAGAAGTACTACATCCCGAACATGGATTTCTCCCGGATCGAGCGGAGACGACAGGAGGTCGAAGGGCGCATTCTGGAACTGGCCTCGGAGAGGGCCAAGTTGGGGCGGTAGCCAGGCCCCCCGTAAGCGCGGGAGTTGGGCGGAGGCTGCCTTGGCCACCTCCAGGGAAATTTATGGTAGACTCGCCTCAGAGGTGATACCTGTGGGTAACGTGCTCCGCGTTGTTCCGCTTCCGCTCCTGCTTCCGCTCGTAATCCTCTGGCTGGTCTTGCTCATCGTGGCTCTTCGGGACCTCATCCCCCGGCCCGCCGACCAGGTGATCGGAGGCAACAAGATCCTCTGGGGCGCCGTTGTCATCCTGATCAGCACTTTTGGCCCCCTGGCCTATCTCGCTTTCGGCCGGAGGAAAGAGTGACCGACCTGCCTCCCATCGAGATCCGGGGCCTGACCAAGCGTTTTGGGCAGGCCCTGGCCGTCGACTCTCTGACCCTGGCTGTTCCGGAGGGCTCGGTCTTCGGCTTCCTCGGCCCCAACGGCGCCGGAAAGACCACGACCATACGCGTTCTGATGGGGCTGGCTAACCCCACCGCGGGAGAGGTCCGTCTCCTGGGGGAGGTCGCCGGCCCCGCCTGCCCGGCCAAGAGGCTGGTGGGCTTCCTTCCGGACGTTCCGGCCTTCTATGGCTGGATGACCGGGCCCGAGTATTTGCGGTTCGCCGGAGACCTTTTCGGCCTGGAGCGGTCGGCTCTGAAGAAACGCGTTGGCGAACTCCTAGACCTCACCGGCCTTACGGGAGTGAAGACCAGGATCGGCGGGTACTCGCGAGGGATGAAACAACGACTTGGGCTGGCCCAGGCCCTCGTCAACGAACCGAGATTGGTCATTCTGGACGAGCCGACGTCGGCCCTGGATCCCATAGGCCGGCACGAGGTCTTGGAGACCATCCAAGCCATGGCCCAAAGGACCACTGTGTTCTTCTCCACCCACATTCTCGCCGACGTCGAGAGAGTCTGTGACCGCGTCGCCATCCTCGACCAGGGGCGCCTCCTGGCCGAGGACACAATGGTCGCCCTCAAGGCTCGCTACTCGCGGCCGATCTTCAAGGTTCGACTCGCGGCCGGGTCGGAAGAGTTCGCCCAAACCGCCTCCCAGGCGAAGTGGGCGGAGAAGGTCGAGAGCCTCGAGGGCGAGGTCCGCATCCTGGCCCGCGACGGCGAGACGGCCAAGGTTGAGATACCCCGTCTCATCGGCTCGCGGGGCCTGGCTCTCGAAGGCTTCGAGATCTCCGAACCCACCCTCGAGGACATCTTCCTGAAGCTCGTCGGAGAAGGGAAGGCCAGCCATGCGCGGTCATAGCGGTTTGTCCGGTGGCCTAGTCTTCCTGGCCAAGGAACTACGAGAGATTCTCAGGACTTCGCGGATCTACGTTGTTCCGGGGCTGTTTCTGTTCTTCGGCCTCACGAGTCCGATCTTGACCAAACTCATGCCGGAGATCGTCAAGGCCTTCGCTTCACAAGCGGGCGGAGTCCAGATCATCCTCCCGCCTCAGACCGGAGTTGACTCCTTTCTGCAGTTTTTCAAGAACCTGACCCAGATCGGAGTCATCGCTCTGATCCTGACCTTCATGGGTAGTGTGGCCGAGGAGAAGAGCCGGGGCACGGCCATCCTGGTGCTGACCAAGCCCGTCTCGCGCGTGGCCTTCGTTGTGGCCAAGTTTCTGGCCGCGACCTTGCTGCTGGTGTTCGCCACGGTCATCGCCTATGGGGTGGCCCTCTACTACACGATGTACCTCTTCCCGGCCACACCCCGCGCGGAATCCCTCGCCGCCGCCGTTCTCTACTTGGTCTACGGAGTCTTCATCGTCGCCCTGACCGTCTCGGCCAGCGCCATCGCCCGAAGTCAGGTGAGCGCGGCCGGGCTGGCCCTCGCCGCGTTCTTCGCCGTCTCGCTCCTCCCGACATTCGGCGGCTGGCTGGCCACCTCGACGCCGGGCGCCTTGCCGTCCTTCTTCACCCGCGTCCTCATGGGCACGGCGACCCTGGGCCAGGCCTTGCCGGCCATCAGCGTGAGCCTGGCCGTCTCGGCCGGCCTGGTCGTGTTGGGCAGTCTGGCCTTCGCCCGGCAGGAGCTGTAGGGGGCCTCGCCGCGGTGGGGAGCGGCCCGCCGGCGGGGGAGAGAAACCTCCCTAGCGAAGGATTCCGACACCCTCTCCGACCAAGACTACCGGAACACCTTGGGAGGCGCCCATGTCCACTCCCGACCCGGAGGCCGAGCGGCGGTTGGTCGCGTCCATAGCGGCGGGAGACCGCGACGCGGCCCGGACTCTGTGCGAGGACTACCTCCCGCGCCTGCGAGCCTATGTCCTACGTAGGTCGGGGCTGGACAACGAGACGGCTCTTGAGACGGCTCAGGAAACGATCCTGGCGGCTCTCCGGTCGGCCCAGGTCTTCCGGGGTGAGAGCAGCCTCTACACCTGGCTCTGCGCCATCGCCCGCCGGAAGGTGGCCGATCACTATCGCCGGGCCAACCGCCGGCCGCTCAGTCTGGACGGCCTGATTGTCGCGGGGCTGACTCTCATCGACACCGGACCCCTGCCCGAGGAAATCACCGAGCGGGAGGAGATGGCCGCCGCGATCCACTCCGCTCTCTGGCGTCTACCCGAGGATCAACGCGAGGCGGTCTTCCGTAAGTACCTTGACGACCGCTCGGTGGCTGAGATCGCCGCCGAATTGGGCCGCAGCGAGAAGGCCGTTGAGTCGCTGCTCTCCCGGGGGCGGGCCAATCTTCGAAAACGGCTGACGGGGAAAGGAGATGGGGCGAGATGACGGCCAATCAGTGGTTCGAGGAGAACATCCGGCGAGTCCTGAAAGGCCGGGCCGCGAGGGTGGCGTCCCTGGCCCTGCCGGCGGAGGCCCTCGCCGACACTCTGGCCCTGTGCCTGGGGGCCTTGAGGCCGCGGAACCGCTGGCCGGAGAACACGCGGCTCTACGTCGCCGTCCGCGCACGCTTGGCCGAGGATCCGGTGCGGGCCCTGGCGGGCCTGGGCGTGGCGGCGGCGGTCATTGTCTATCTCGGCTTCGGACAGGAGAGTCTGGCCTGGCTAGGATCCCTCCTGCGGGGGCCCGGCTAGGCCACCCGCGGCGGCGGATAGACCCGGTTCGGATCGGCCCATCGCTTCGGAGACGGAGACGACTTCGAATGGTCAAGCGTGTTATCGCCGTGATCCTCATCTTCCTGGCCGCCAGTGTCGCCTGGGGGGCGCTGGGCGCCCTGACCGAGTTCCGCACGCAGAGCTCCTACACCCAACTCGAGGACGCCGTTGGCGGGCTCTGGGGGATGCCCCACACCCAGCTTGCGCCGGAAGTCTCGGCCGCGCTCCCGCGCGGCGACGTTCCCACCGACGCGGCGGCGACGCCCGTCCCTGTCCCAGCGCCCGTCCAACTCGCCTCCAGTGACATACGCCTCCGGCTCGACCTCGACTACCGCAAGAAGGGTCTTCTCTGGTTCTCCACCTACGGCGTCGAGTTTGACGGCCGGTGGACAGTCGTCAACCCCTTCCCGTCGAGCCGGGACTTCGTCATCGTCTTCCGCTTCCCGGCGTCGGAGGCCATTTACGACGGCCTCTGCTTCACCGTGAACGGCCGGGAGACCGAGGTCCGGACTACCCCCGACGGCGGCCTCGAAGCGACGCTGGCCCTGGCCCCGGCGGAGCGGGTTGCCTTCGGTGTCGCCTACCGTTCCCGCGGTCTCGACACCTGGGCCTATCAGTTCGGCCCTGACGTGACCCAAGTCCGGGACTTCAACCTCCAAATCGACACCGACTTCAAGGACATCGACTTCCCGGCCCGGACGATCTCCCCCACGGCCAAGGAGGAGACGGCCGGCGGCTGGGGCCTGACCTGGCGCCACGACAGCCTCGTCTCCGGCTTCCAGGTCGGGATCGAGATGCCCCACCGGCTCAACCCCGGTCCGCTGGCGGCGAGGATCACCTTCTTCGCCCCCATCTCTCTGCTGTTCTTCTTCTTCGTCATCTTCGTTCTCGGGGTGCTCCGGGGAGTCAACCTGCACCCCATGCACTACTTCTTCCTGGCCGCCGCTTTCTTCGCCTTCCACCTGCTCTTCGGCTACCTGGTCGACCACGTGGACGTGAACCTGGCTTTCGCCATCGCCGCTTTGACCTCGGTCGGACTGGTGGTTTCCTACCTCCGCCTGGTGGTCGGAAACCGCTTCGCCTTCATCGAGGCCGGTCTGGCGCAACTCCTCTACCTGGTCCTTTTCTCCTATACCCACTTTCTTGAGGGCTTCACCGGCCTGACCGTGACCGTCGGGGCGGTCCTCACTCTCTTTGTCCTCATGCAGGTAACGGCCAAGGTGAACTGGGACCAGGTCTTCGTCGGGCAGGCGCCTCCAGCCGGAAGCCCGGACCCCACGAAGGCGGCCGGCGCCTCTAGTGGAAGGGGGCAGGCGGGATGAACCGTCCGCGGACGATACTGCGGGAAACCTGGCAACTGGTGGCCGGCGTGACCAGACGGCCTGTGGAAACCTACGAGAGGATCGCCCAGTCTCCCTCGCCGCGGCGAGCTCTAGTCTTCATCGGCCTCGTGGCCCTGGCGGCAGGGTTGTTCTACGCCGCCGGGATGGCCGGGTCGGGGAAGCCGGCCGAAACCCTCGGTGGCTCGCTTCTCTGGGGACTAGTGGGCGTCTTCGGCGTCTATGGGGCGGCGAGCGCGGTCATCTGGAGGGTGGCGCGGCTTCTGGGAAGCCGGGCCGCCTTCGAGGTGATCCTGACCGCCTGGGCCGGCAGCTACGTTCCCACGCTGATCTGGTTTGGCGGGCTGGCCCTCTTCCATGTGCTCTTTGTGCCCTCGGGCTTTCTCGACCCAGCCTCGGCCTTTGGAGTGGCTGGACCCGTCGTCGTCCAGGTCGCCTTCCTAGCATTCAGCCTGGCGGCATTCCTCTGGAAGACCCTTCTCCTCTACCTCACCCTGCGGGTCGCGGGCGGGCTCGACTTCCGGCGCATTGTGGCCGCGGCCGCCATTCTCGCCCCCGTGGCCATCGGCTACTGGGTCCTCGGCCTCCACTTCGGCTGGTTCAAGGTGCCGCTGATCTAGCCCGTTATCTTCTCTGGCTATCCCGCGGTCGCTAGCCGTTCCTCTTCAACTTCCCGGTTCGCATGGCGTATCTCTCGCCGGCGTTGAAGACGATCAGACCCAACGGGACAAGGATGATCCCGGTGACGGCCAGGATCCCGATGTCCGGAAGAAGCTGGCCCAAGGTAGCTCCGTCCAGCAGGGCGGCCCGTATGGCACGCAGGGCGTAGGTCGCCGGCGAGACCACCGAGAGGGGCTGGAGCCACTTCGGCAGTGCGGCCACGGCGTAGTAGGCGCCGGAAACCAGGAGGATGACCGCCTCCATGATGTGCGTGGCCTGGGCCCCCTTCTCCGTGGAGAGGAGGGGGAAGACCGCGGCCATGAGACCCAGGCCGATGAAGGCCACGCTGGAGACGATCAGGACGATCAGGGCCCCCAGAAGGTTGGCCCCGCTCAGGTTCAAGTGGAAGAAGAGCGTAACCGCCCCAAGGACAACTATCGACCGCACCGTCCCGTAGATGACCGCGTAGAGACACATCCCGAAGAGGTGGGTGGCGCGGTGGATAGGGGCCATGAAAGTGTACTCGATGGTCCCCTCCCACCTCTCCCAGGCCACCGACTCGGAGACGTCGTGGAAGATAACCGAGAGGTAGCCCCACAAAAGGGCGCCGACGACCAGGAAGAGGACCATCCGCCCCCTGTCACCCGGCATCACCGTGGCGATGAGAGCGATGGTCAGGGTGTTGACGATGTTGTAGAAAAGGAAGACGACCTCCCAGCCGAAGTAGCGCTTGGTCAGGTACCAATTTCGCTCGACAAAACCGAGGGTGGCCCTGATCTCGTCGCGGAAGAGCATCGGTTTCCGGGCCTGGGACACGGCGTCGGCGATCTCGCGGTCTTGAGCCTGTGTCTGCATTCTACTCGTCCTCCTCTCCAGGCCAGTGCTTGCCGGTGACCTCGAGGAAAATGTCTTCCAAGGTCACCTCGCCATCAGGTCGGAGATGCTTGAACCGGGCCTTGAGCTCGGCCGGACGCCCGACGGCCACGAAACGACCTTCTTCGATGAAGGCCACCCGATCGCAGAGCCGGTCGGCCTCGGCCATGTCGTGGCTGCTCAGGACCACGGTGGTGTCATGCGTCTCGCGCATCTCCAGGACGAAATCCTGGACCTCTCGCTTGGACCGGGGATCGAGACCTGTCGTGGGCTCGTCCATGAGCAGGACCACCGGCGAGGTAAACAGGGCCCGAGCCACGGCCACCTTCTGCTGCATGCCCCGGGACAGGTTCTCAAGTGAGCCGTAGGCCTTCCAGCGGTCGAAACCGAGCCGCTCCAAGATGTCCAGGGCCTTCGCGGTGGCCGCCTTCGGTTCGAGGCCGTAGAGGCGCGCCGCGTAGCGCAGGTTCTCCAGAGACGACAGCTTCTTAAAAAACGAGGCCTCGACGGAAACCCGGTTGATCAGCCGGCGGACGGCCAGCCGGTCGGTGACAACATCGTTGCCGAAAACCTTGACCGAGCCGGCGTCAGGCAGGAGCAGGGTGGCGATCAGGCGAACCAGGGTCGACTTCCCGGAGCCATTGGGGCCCAGGATGCCGAATATCTCCCCCCGCGCGACCTCAAAGTTCACGGCGGATACCGCCTGGACGGCGGTCGGCCGCGCTCGCAGGTACTTGAGACGACCGACGAGCCCACGGTAGGCGGGCAGGTAGATCAGGGTTTCGTCCTTGGTCCAGAAGGTCTTGCGGAGCCCCTCACAGACTACGGCGGGCATGCCCGCTTCGGGCGCCGGCTGGCCCGCTCCAGCTTGCCCATCTCTCGCGGGTCCGACAAATGACATTCCCGGTGCACCTCTACTTCTCTAAGAGAGCCAATGTCTATAGTGGTTCGCGAAAACGAAAGGGCCACCGGCCGGCCGCTTCCGCGGACCTCGCCCGTGACCCCGAACGCACCAGAAGCTTGTCGATGTGTGCGCACACAAAAGCCACAGGCGTGAACCTTGCTAGCCGACCTGTGGCTCCGGAGGACCTCGCTTCGACCCAACCCGCGTCCGAGACGCGGGACAACTCGGCTCTAGGCCTCGGGGACCAGGCCGGCCGCCCGGCTACGATGGCCGAGCTCGATGACAATTGCGCGGACGAGGTAGATCACAGTGGCGGCCTCCCTTCACCCTGGGGGTATGGTACGCTGGCATTATACCGCCCGGCGGAAAGAGGTGTCAACGAAGCGCGATCCCCCAGCTACGCCCGCTACGACACCCCGGAGCGGGTCGCCTGGCCCCTTGACAGCCCTCCGCATTCTACGTAAGCTGACATGGTTGTTCTTTCCAGGACTGCCTTGTCGTTTGGTAGGTGGGGGGGGTATGACCGTGCGTCGTGACCCGCACCTCATGGGCGCGAGAGTTCGGGGAGTTGCCGTGACGGTGGCCGCCATTCTCCTGCCAACGACCACCGCCCTTCTCCTCATTCTAGGCGCCTCCCCGGTCGCCCAAGCCGCCCCGCTCTCCGGAACCATCTCCACCAACACCACCTGGACCCTCAGCGGCAGCCCCTACTCGGTGAGCAGCCTGGCCATCGCCGCGGGGGTTACCCTGACCATCGACCCGGGCGTAATCGTCAAGTTTGGATCCAGCCAAAGCTCGGGCCTTACGGTCTACGGGACGGTCCTGGCGGGGTCGATTCCGGGTGAGCCGGTCTACTTCACCTCCCTGAAGGACGACGCGGCGGGCGGGGACACCAACGGAGACGGCGCCGCCACCTCTCCGGCGAGGGGAGACTGGTCCGGGATCGTCGTTCCGGCCGGAGGCACGGCCAGTCTTCAGAACTCGGTTCTCAGGTATGGGGGTTACGGCGGAAGCGGTGGGACCTCGGCGATGGTCAAGATTCAAGGCGGTTTCGCCACGGTGAGCGGGTGCTCGATCACCGAATCGGCCGTGCATGGAGTCTGTCGCCTCGCGGGAAGTCTCACTGTCGGGGACACGACCATCCAGGGTATTCCGTCCTATCCCGCGCTATCCGCCCCGGGAGTTGGCCTGACCATAACGGGGTGCCACCTCACCGGCGAGGGAAGCTACGGTCTCTACGCCCAGGGCTCGGCCACCCTGACCGGCAATACGATCTCCCCCAAGACCCGCTTCGACATCAGCGCCGCAGCCGCGACCCTAGCGCTGAACAACAACACCTTCTCCGGGGCCGTGCCGTTCGAGTTCAGCCTTACCGACGCCTCCGTATCCCTCCAAGGATCGGGGAATACCTTCACCGGCGGGTCCGCCATCCGGCTCACCGGCACCCTGAACTACGACACCTCACTTCCCGCGCCCGCTTCCCTCGGGGCCACGGCCTACGACATCATCTGGCTGGCGGTCAACGCCGGCAAGACTCTGACCCTGGCTCCAGGCACGGTCATGAAGTTCAGCTCCCCCACCGCCTACCTCCGAGCCTATGGGACCCTGACCGCCGCAGGCTCTCCGGAGAACCCGATTTGTTTCACCTCCATCAAGGACGATGCCGCCGGCGGCGACAGCAACGGAGACGGCTCGGCCACCTCCCCGGCCAGAGGGAACTGGTCCGGTCTCATCATCCCGGCGGGGGGAACGGCCAACCTGGACTCGTGTAACCTGAGGTATGGAGGGTACGGTGGAACCGGTGGAACCACGGCCTTGGTCAAGGTCGAAGGCGGGTCCGTAACGATGAACCGCTGCTCGGTGACGGACTCCCCCCAGACCGGAGTCCGACACACCTCCGGCGGCCTGAGCCTGACAGACACGGCAGTGGAACGAATAGCCGGCGCCGCGCTCGTCTCCTACGCGCCTGACGGGTCCGTCGCGACGGGGTGCAGGCTGCTTTCCGAGAGTGCCTACGGCTGCATGTTCACCGGTTCGGCCACCCTGACCGGCAACTTTGTCAACAAGCCCTACTTTTCCTCGAGCGCCAGGCGTGTCGTTCGCCTCGACGGCAACACCATCGCCGGTCCAATGCAGCTCTCCTTCACCGACAGTTCGGTCGACCTCCAAGGTTCCAACAACACGTTCACCGGCCCCTCCCACATCCAGCTTTCCGGCACCCTGGCCTACGACACCTCCCTACCGTCACCGGCCTCTCTCGGGGCCACGGCCTACAACGTCATCTGGCTGACCCTGAACAGCGCCAGTCCCGCCAAGACGCTCACTCTGGCTCCAGGGACGGTCATGAAGTTTAACTCCCCCACCGCCTACCTCTCAATCTACGGCGTTCTCCAGGCCGTCGGAACGCCGGACCAGCCCATCATCTTCACCTCCATCAAGGACGATACCGCCGGCGGCGACAGCAATGGAGACGGCTCGGCCACCCTACCGGCCAAGGGCGACTGGTCGGGCATTATCGTCCAGCCCGGGGCCGCAGCCACCTTTGACCACTGCGCGCTCGCCCCGCCGGAGGTGACGTTGAACGTCCCACCCACCTTTGAGGTGATGCTCGCGATGGCAGCCGAAGTCACCAGCGAGGTAGCCATAGATCGAGTGGAGTTCTACTGGGACCATGACGAAGAGGCGACGCTGCTAGGCACGGTAGAGGAGGCTCCGTACTGCTTCTCGTGGAAGCCCACCGTTCAGCTGGAGGCCGCTGATTACGAACCCAGTGCATTCGGCGACCGAGTTGTCAGGGCAGTGGCTTACGACTTGCGGGGCCGGGGCGGGAGCCACACTCAGTTGACCACCCAGGGCCCTGCCTTGCATCTTCCGGTTGCGGCCGACGCCCAAGGGGTACCCAAGGTAATCTACAGGTATTTTGACCTTGACCCTGATGTCGGCGAGATAATCGACTGGAGGGGTGGGCAGGTCACTTACGATGGCCACACGGGGACCGACTACGATTGGCCGCCGCAGAGCGAAGTGAGGGCATCGCGTGGTGGAACGGTCAAGGAGGTCAGAAACGATGCAGACGACGAGCCCGATCCTGGGTAGTGTCCCGTCAAGTGGTGTAGATTGCCCCGCGTGATTCTGTTGTCATGGTCTGCTTAGTACTAGCTCGCGGCGATCACAGCGTCCGGCGGGGCCAGTTGAGGTAATCCGCCGGGCTCCGGGGGCGCGGCCATGGACTCGGCGCTGAAGTAGCGCCGGCCAACGGCCCATTCGTCGTTCTGCTCCATGAGGAGGGCGCCCACGAGCCTTAGGACAGCCATCCGGTTGGGAAAGATGCCCACCACGTTTGACCGCCTCTTGATCTCCTTGT